>Ga0209800_10000177_pt1 | contig 128323 bp, 132 predicted proteins | sample Higcelweek8metaG_FD_187174 | JGI IMG/M metagenome (GOLD analysis project Ga0209800, IMG submission 187174) | Freshwater pond sediment microbial communities from the University of Edinburgh, under environmental carbon perturbations - High... | ecosystem: Environmental > Aquatic > Freshwater >... | reverse complement strand
GATCCGTAACCCAAGACTGAGCAAAGCCATTGCCGATGCCGGCTGGGGCGAGTTGATGCGCCAAATCCAGTACAAGGCTGATTGGGCAGGACGGCAGGTCGTACAGATCGACCGCTGGTATCCGAGCTCCAAGCGTTGCTCGTGCTGCGGACACAGGCTTGAGCACCTGTCGCTGGATGTGCGCTCGTGGGTCTGCCCGGAATGCGAAACCGAACACGACCGCGACGTCAATGCTGCAATCAACATTAAAGCCGCCGGACTGGCGGTGTTAGCCCTTGGAGAGAATATAAGTGGCATCGGTCAAGTACCGCTGTCCTGTTCTCGGTGAATTGGGAATCCCCTTCCTTCAGGGAGGGGAGCAGTCAAAATCAGCGCATAGCAGGCGATGAACAGCAGCATGTTGCCGCTCTGACCCAAGCTTGGCACTACAGCATAGAGCGCTGCGCCTAGGGCAAAGAACAGGGTGTAAGTCATCTTGCGGCCAATGAAATCCGACACTGACGCCCAGATAAAACGTCCACCCATGTTGAAGATGCTCAGCAAGCCGACAAAGCCCGCCGCGGCCAGCGCGGTGATGCTGCCATGGAACATCTCCTGAATCATTACCGAGGCCTGTCCCAATACTCCAATACCGGCGGTGACGTTCAGGCACAAAATCAGCCACAGCATGTAGAACTGCGGGGTTTTCAGGGCCTGATCAATGTGAACATGGTTGTGACTGACCATGCGCGACACCGTCACCGGAGGAATCCAGCCTTCGGGTTTCCAGCCTTCACGCGGGATGCGAATAGTCAGCGCGCCCAGCAGCATGGAGACGAAATACACCCCGCCCATGACCAAGAAGGTTTCGGTCAGGCCGGTGGAGCTGGGGCTTTTGAAGTAATCCATCAGGGCTACTGAGGCCGGGGCACCGATCAAAGCGCCGCCGCCAAAGCCCATAATCGCCATGCCAGTGGCCATGCCGCGCCGGTCGGGGAACCACTTGATCAGGGTGGAGACCGGCGACACATAACCCAGCCCCAAGCCGATGCCGCCAATCACCCCGTAGCCGAGATAGACCAGCCACATTTGATGCAGCCAAATACCTAGCGCCGACACCAAAAAGCCGCCGCCAAAGCAGCAGGCCGAGGTGAGCATGGTCAGGCGCGGGCCGACTTTCTCCAGCCACTTGCCGCCAAAGGCCGCGGAGATGCCGAGAAACACAATGGCTAGACTGAAAATCCAACCCACTGAGGTCAGCTTCCAATCCTCAGCTACCGGCTGCGTTACCCCTAACACACGGGTCAGCGGTTCGTTGAATACGCTGAAGGCATAAGCCTGTCCGATGCACAGGTGAACCGCCAAGGCTGCCGGGGGCACTAGCCAGCGGTTGTATCCGGGAGACGCGGTAATGCGCTCCTTAGAAAAGAAGCTATGGTCTGTCATGCTGAATCCTCTGGTTGGGTGGAGCAGGCTGCTATTGCTGGTGTTGCCACAAGGAAACGGCGTTTGACGGCCCCGCAGCCATCAAACGCACCTGTAGGGGTTGGGCTTAGAGAATCCGCTGGCGCTGGCTAACTTCCAGCACCACCGCGATGCTCTTAGAGGTTGGCGTGTGGCTGTATTCGCCAACGCTGGCCAGTGGCACTAAGGGATTGGTCTCCGGGTAATAGGCCGCCACATTGCCCGCCGGAATGCTGTAGGGCACCAGTTTAAAGCCCTCGACTCGGCGCTCGCGGCCATCGTTCCATAGGGAGCGAATGCTCACCTCTTGGCCTGCGCTAAAGCCTAAGCGCGCTAAATCGGCAGGGTTGATAAACACTACTTTGCGTTCACCGGTGATGCCGCGATAACGGTCGTTCAGGCCATAAATAGTGGTGTTGTACTGATCGTGGGAGCGCAGGGTCTGCATGATCAGACTGCTATCGGTGAGCAGGCTGGCCGCCGCATCCGGCAGAATGTGCTCGGGCAGGGCATGGCTATGCACGATGGCCTTGCCTGCTGGCGTGTTCCAGCGCTGTTCGCGGGCACTGTTGCCTAAATAGAAGCCGCCGGGGGTGGCGATCTTCTGGTTAAAGTCGCTAAAGCCGGGGATGACGTCCTGAATCAAATCGCGGATACGGTCGTAGTCTTCCACCATCGACAGCCAGTTAATGGGGAAATCCCCCAAAGTGGCCTGCGCCATACCCGCGATGATGGCCGGTTCCGAGCGCATGTGCGGGCTGAGTGGTTCCAGTACGCCGGCGGAGGCATGCACCATGCTGAAGGAGTCTTCCACCGTGACCTTTTGCGGGCCGCTTTTTTGGATGTCCTGATCGGTGCGGCCAAGGCAGGGCAGAATCAGCGCCTCTTTACCTGTTACCAGATGGGAGCGGTTGAGCTTGGTGCTGATTTGCACCGTCAGCTCGCAATTGCGTAAGGCTTGTTCGGTGACTTCCGTATCCGGCGTGGCGGCGGCAAAGTTACCGCCTAAGCCGATAAAGACGCGGCTTTCCCCCGCCAGCATGGCCGAAATGGCTTCCACCACGTTATGCCCCGGTGTGCGCGGCGCTTGAAAATTAAAGCGCTGGCTCAGGTTATCCAGCAGGAGTTTTGAGGGCTTTTCATTGATGCCCATGGTGCGGTCGCCCTGCACGTTGCTGTGGCCGCGCACCGGGCAGGCTCCAGCACCTTGCTTGCCAATATTGCCGCGCAACAGCAGCAGGTTGAGGATTTCATGAATGCTCGCCACCGAGTGCTTATGTTGGGTAATGCCCATGGCCCAAGTGCAGATCACTCGTTCAGCGCGCGCATAAACATAGGCGGCTTGGGTGATTTCCTCACGGGTTAAGCCGGATTGCTCGAGGATTTTCTCCCATGGTGTAGCGGCTACCTGTGTGAGGTATTCATCCATGCCTTGGGTATGCTCGGCAATAAAGGCATGGTCGAACACAGCCTCGCCCTTGGCTTGGGCCTCGGCCTCCAAATCCATCAGCACCTTAACCATGCCGCGCACTGCCGCCATGTCGCCGCCCAATTTGGGGGTGAAGTAGGCGGTATTCAGTGGCGTGGAACCATTGGTGAGCATTTCCAGCGGGTTTTGCGGATGTTGGAAGCGTTCCAAACCGCGCTCTTTCAAGGTATTGAAGCAGAGCACCTGCTTGCCGTGTTTGATCACCTCGCGCAGGGTATCCAGCATGCGCGGGTGGTTGGTTCCGGGGTTTTGGCCGAATACAAAGACCGCGTCGGCGTGCTCGAAATCCTCGATTTCCACCGTGCCCTTGCCGATGCCGATGCTGCTGATCAGCCCGTAGCCGCTGGCTTCGTGGCACATATTCGAGCAGTCGGGGAAGTTGTTGGTACCGTAGGCCCGGGCAAAGAGTTGGTACAAAAAGGCCGCCTCGTTACTGGCGCGCCCTGAGGTGTAAAACTCCACTCGATTGGGCGAGTCTTGGCGTTTCAGCACCTCAGCAATGAGGGCGAAGGCATCCTCCCACGTAATGGGCTCGTAATGGTCGGTGGCCGGGTTGTAACGCAGGGGCTCGGTCAGGCGGCCCTGAAACTCCAAGAAATAATCCGTTTGCGCGTACAGGGCGCTGACACTGTGTTGGGCGAAAAAGGCCGCGTCTACGGCGCGGCTGGTGGCTTCCCAGTTCACGGCTTTCGCACCGTTCTCGCAAAAGCGCACCATGCCCGGTTTGTGCTGTTCGCCCCAGGCACAGCCGGGACAATCGAAGCCGTGGGACTGGTTGGTTTTCAGTAGGGTACGCAGGTTACGGGTGGCATTTTTACTTTGCAGCCAATGCTGTTGGGTGGAAATGAGCGCTCCCCAGCCACCGGCTGGGCCGTGGTAGGGTTTGTAATAGGCATCGGTTGGGTGTTTATCGCTCATAGCGTCTCCTGTATCCCGGCGTACAAACGCGGGCCGCTGTGTCGAGGTAAGTGGATTAGGTTCAAGCCGTGCTGATGGGCCAGTTGCACCGCCAGATCACTGGGCGAGGCCAGATGGATCAGCGTCGAAAGCTCAGCGCGCACGGCTTTTTGGATCAGCTCAGTGCTGCAACGGCTGCTCATTAACACCGCATGACCCTGTAGTGAGCGGCCTGTGCGCAGGCTGTGGCCGATCAGCTTGTCTAAGGCGTTATGGCGGCCAATGTCTTCACGGCAGATCAGCGGCTCGCCTGTAGGCGAGAGCAACAGCGCCGCATGAAGGGCTCCGGCCTGCGCGCCCAGTTGTTGCCAGCGTGGGAGTTGTTCGCGCAGGACTAGCAGTTGCGCCGCCGGTGGTACAGGTGAGGGAGGCAAAACGGGTAGGCTGGGTAGGGCTTCGTTTAAGGATTCAACCCCGCACAGTCCGCAGCCCGTGGCACCTCGGCGCTGTTGGCGGCCTTGCTTGAATTGAGCGAAGCGTCGCGGGCTTAGCTGGATATCCGCTGATAGCGCCGCTAAACCGGGGCTTTGTGGCTGGGAGGTGGCTTCGATCTGCCAGTCGCGGAGCTCCTCGGCCTGTTCAATCAGCCCCTCGCTGAGGGAAAAGCCGAACAGAAAATCCTCAAGATCCTGTGGCGTGACCATCATCACCGCATGGGCCGGCCCGTTATAGCTGATGGCTAGGGGCCGCTCAGCAACGAGTTCCGTTTGGGCATACTGGTGCTGAGTCATGTCCAGATAGCCCATCTCAGACAATCCGGCCGGACGTTCAGCGGGACAAGGTGTCACAGCATCAGGGGTTTTTATATTGATTAATATCATGGCTGGACAGTACGAGATGCGCTAGGCGTTGCCCTAAACGCTAAATCCGTACGAAATATCCGTCCAATTGCCAGTGTCGATACGCTGGTAGATGCGCTCTATGAGCGATAGCCTAGGATGGGCTAGCCCGCGTCTTTGCGGCGCTTTGCAGGAGTTAAGATGCGCGCATTCTCAGCCTTAATCGTTAGGATATTGTCCTTTTACTCGACAGTGCTACTGGCGGCAGAGACCGATTTAGCCTCGCTGCCTGTTGAGCTAAAGGCCCATGTCGCGCCTAACACTGTGCCGATCTTCTTCGCTAAGGCTGATTTAAATGGCGACACGCGCGAGGACGCCATTTTGGTGTTGGAGGCGCAACCCCAGCCCCAGCCCCAGCCACCTCAGCAAGATCCAGAAGCTTATGTTGAGGGCAATCCACGTATTTTGCTGATTCTCATAAGCAATGCGGAGGGCGTTTTAGTTGAGGCTAAGCGCAGTGCCAAGTTGGTGTATTGCTCGACCTGCGGCGGGGTGATGGGCGATCCCTTTCAAGGCGTGGAAGCAGGCCTAAAGACCTTTAGCGTCTCCCACTACGGCGGCAGCTCATGGTGTTGGACAGCGGACTACCAATTCAACTACTCGCGTAAAGACCAAACATGGCAATTGGTGCGGGTGGAGGAAAGCAGCTTTCACGCCTCAGTACCGGACAAGGTGGAGCACAAGCGCTACACGCCACCCAAGGATTTCGGCAAGATCGACATCGCCGACTTCGATCCCGAACACTGGAAGGGCCAAGGCCTGCGTTAACTCGACTTCATCAGGCTGCTTGATGCCTTGATCAATACCCTTGATGAGCCAATCTCCTGAACTGAGGTTATTCTGCGCCCCTAAACCCTTGTCGAGGCTTCCACAATGCCCAGTCATTCACCTGAGGTAAGCGCTGTGATTCTGGCCGGAGGGCAGGGCAGTCGCCTCGGTGGGCTGGATAAAGGGCTGGTGCCCTTTCAAGGTGTGCCGCTGGTGCAGCATGTTATTCAACGGCTGAGCCCTCAACTGGACAATATCCTGATCAGCGCCAACCGCTCACTGGACGCCTACCGCACCTTTGGCTATCCAGTGCTGGAGGATGAGCAAGCGGGTTTTCAGGGGCCGCTGATGGGCATGCTCTCCGCGCTGCGGATTAGCCCTTCACCTTGGACGCTGTTCGTGCCCTGCGACACCCCCTTTTTACCAGCTGACTTGCTGGAGCGCCTACTCAGCGCCGCCCAGCAGCAACAAGCTGAAATCGCCATAGCGGCTGACGAGCAACAGCGCCATCCGGTGATTGCCCTGATCAATAGCGCCTTAGCTAAAGACCTAGCCGTTTTTCTGGCCAGCGGTGAACGACGGGTAATGGGCTGGTATCAACAACACCGCTGGATAGCGGTGCCCTTTAGCCCTGCACAGGTCTTTTTCAACCTCAACAGCGCCCAAGAGTTTGAGCAGGCCCAAGGGCATTATCTCCAAGGGAGCCACCCATGAGGCTAGACCTTTCCGCCTACTCAATCCCCTTGCTGGGCATTGTTGCCTACAGTGGCACGGGCAAAACCACCCTTATTGAAGCCCTGCTGCCCCTATTAGCCGCGCAAGGGCTGCGGGTTGCGCTGATCAAACACGCCCACCATGACGTGGACATTGATACGCCCGGCAAGGACAGCCACCGCTTCCGCATGGCCGGAGCCGCGCCGGTGATTCTGGCCACTGCCAAGCGTTTTGCGGTGATGATGGAAACTCCAGCGCAGGATGATGAACTGGATTTACCGCACCTGCTGGACTATGCGCGGCTCTCCAAACCCAACTTAGTGCTGATTGAAGGCTTCAAGCAGTGGCCGCTGCCTAAACTGGAACTGCACCGCCCGGAGTTGGGCCATCCACTCAGGGCATGGAGTGATCCGTGGATTAAGGCCGTGGCCAGTAATGCGTCCATTCCATTGCCAGAAGGGGTGGAAGCCCTGTATTTAAATGATCTGGAACGGATAGTTGCTTGGGTAGTCGCCTATCTAGAAAAAAGCTGCAGCGCCTAATGCTCTAATTGTTAGCGAGCCAACAGTCTATGCTTAGTAATTTTATAAAAACTTCCCTAATTATGCTGATGTTGCTTATGGCAAAAAGCGCCTTAGCTAATGAGTCTAGCGCTAAAGAGGTTATCAATAGCTTTTATAAAAGCTATCTGAACTCTATCAATAGCCCCTCTCATGAACATAACAAGCTAGTGCTTGCCTATTCACAAGCCTTTAAAAATGAAATAGAAAATAATCACGCACTCTGTGAAAAACACCTAGATGAAGTATGTGGCTGGGCAGCGGATGGCGATGAATATCTAGATGCCCAAGATTATGACCCAGCATTAAGCTATGTATCCTCAGGCTTTAAAGTAACGGAGCTGGATAATCACCTGATTCAGGTTGAGTTTAATCTATTTCCACTTGAAAACGACAATACCGCCTATCTTCGGACGATTTTATTCAAGATGCTCAAAGAGCATGGGCACTGGATGGTTGACGATATTCTATATGAAGGTCGTGACTCTGCTCGGCAACAAATACAGGAAGAAAATCAGCTTATAGACTAAGCCAATACCACTCGCATGCTCAGCAAATAATCTCGCTTACCATTGATCTGAGAGGCTTTTCGGTACTCTCTCAATCAGCGTAGTCTGGCGACAAGTGCGCTTACTGTTGGGAGTAGATAATAATGTACGGGATTGTTTTTCTTCTGCATGTACTGGCAGCGACAGTCTGGACGGGTGGGCATATCGTCCTGTCGTTTGTGATTTTGCCACGGGCGCTAGACCAATCATCAGCCAAGGTGCTGCTGGATTTTGAGTCAGTCTTTGAAAAAATCGGCATGCCCGCGCTGATTATCCAGATTCTGAGTGGGCTCTGGTTAGCTCACCACATGTTGCCGGATCTTAGTCAATGGCTGAACCTTGCTAATCCACTGTCCCACCCGATTCTGCTGAAACTTAGCCTATTGCTACTGACCATAGGTTTTGCCATCAATGCACGCTTTCGGGTTATTCCCCATCTTAATGACAGCAATCTGCGGCTCATGGCTTGGCATATCTTACCGGTGACGCTGTTCTCCATCCTTTTTGTGGTGGCGGGTGTGTCCTTTAGGACGGGCTGGCTGTACTGAGACTGTAAAGATTGGCAGCGTTTTTGAGGTCATCCCAGCCGCTTAAGCGGCTGGCTGTGTTCGGCCCTTGGCGAGTGCTAAGGCGCTCGTTGAGCATGCTTCGATCTTATCATGTTGTTTTTAAAGGTTTTCTATAGATAAAACCCAGCGCTCAGGTGCCGCCGTGAGCGCACTTAAATTTGTAAAGATTGTAAGCTTATTGTTACAGAATGTGATAACACTGCTCAGCAGTACTTTCACTGATCGAGTTTGCTTTGCGATGCTTAATGCCACACATACGCTGAAAGACAATAAATACAAGCTGGTGCGCCGAGCGGCACAACTTTATATCCTTTTGGCGGATATTAGAGGTGTCATTGCCATACAATCTGAAGTATTTAGGTTCCACAAAGAAAGCTATTGGGCGCGCTATAAAAACGGCTTAAAATTTTTATGGCGCTACCTTGTAAATGATATGCTCATTGAACAAAAAGTTAACATTGTTCATTCTCACTACAGCTTGGCAAATAAAGCACTGCCTGATGGTGTAAGGCATAAAATTGTACGGGAGGGTATGCCACTATTCGAGCTACGGCATGCGGAGTCACTCCATGTACTCTCGCTATGTCTGCCTGAAAACACCCTATTCGAGGGTGATTTTTTATTGAGCTATCAATTCAATAGCACTGAGTTGTTTAGAATTACCTTTTCTTTTATAGAGGGCAGGCACATTGGCATAAATTGCGGTGATGCCATATTGATCGGCGGCTCACAGGGCACCTCTAACACAGCGCACCTTATGCGAGTTGCCTCAAAAGAGAATGGGGAAATTTGCCCATCGGTACTAAGCTTTTTAGCCTTACAGGCCTTAGCCTCTGAGCTTAAGCTATCGGCTATTATTGGAATCAGCTCAAAGCTGCATGTGTCAGAAGGGGTTTTTAATCATCCTGAAATACATCAATCCACATACGATGACATGTGGATTGCCAATGGCGGCGAGTGTGAAAGGGGATTTTTCAAGATGCCCGTTACACCGCATCTCAAGGATTTAGCACTGGTAAAAAGCACACATCGCCGCCGCGCTAAACTGCGGCAGCAAAATCGGCTCGCCATGTTTGAGGCAATTAGGGTCAGGATCAGTCATTTGCTGGCCGGTCGCGTCAGTCCCGACTCGCCGCTAAACTGATAGACACGGACTCCGCAAAGCGCAGAGCGTGCGGTTTGTCGACTTCTACCTCGGCATAACGCACGCTGCTGTGGCTCATAATCAGGTCAAGAATTTCCTGTGTCAGCCGCTCTAGCAGGGCAAAGCGGTTGTTTTCCACATGCTGGATAATGGCCTTGGTGATGGTGCGGTAATTCAGGGCGTGCTCAATGTCATTGACTTGCACGGCACTGCTGGCCGGATAAATCACGCTGAGGTTAATCAGCACATCCTGCTTGTTGAGGATTTCTTCCTCTTTGATCCCAATATAGGTACGCAGGCTCAGATTCTTGACGCGGATACGCGCCATTCCCGGCTCCAGTCGTGGCATCTTGCTCTCCGTAAATCACTCAGATCAGATGGCGGCCACCGTTAAGGCTCAGGGTGGTGCCGGTCAGGTAGGGATTATCCAGCAGATAGCGCAGGCTTTGATAGACCACCTCTGGCCCCGGTTCAATCCCCAACGCCGATTTAGCCAGTGCCTTGCGCCGGTACTCGGCATCATCGCCTTGGTTAAACTGAATCAGCGCCGGAGCGATGCCATTGACCTTAACCTTAGGCGCTAAGGCGGCGGCAAAGGATAGGGTCAGGCTTTCCAATCCGGCTTTGCTGGCGGTGTAGGCGATGCGCTTGGCACTGCCTCGGCGCGTTACGTCATCGCTGATATGGATGATGTCTGCCGGGCCGCCCTGTTGCAGCAGTTCAGCGCAGTGCAGGTTAATCAGGTAAGGCGCGAGCATATGTACCTGAAACAGCCGCTGAAATACCTCAGCCTCGTGCCCCGGCGTTTCCGGCAACCATTCTGAGGCGTTATGGATGATGGCGCGCAGCCGTCCTGTCTGGTTTTTCAGCGCGGCAATAAAGGCCAAAATTTTGGACTCGCTGGAAAAATCAGCCTGTAGCGTGATGACGCCGCGCTGGCGTAGGCGCTCAAGTCCGGGGCGTTCACTGCGATAGCTGATGATGAGCCGGTGCCCATCCTCTAGCAAGCGTTCAGCACAGTGCAGGCCGACACGCTGTACAGCACCAGTCAGTAAAATTGGGGCATCAGATTCGGGCATGGGCATTCCGTAACAAGGCGAGGTGAAGGGGGCGACAGACGCGAACTTCATGGATACTCTGGGGCAACATACCTTAGCGAGGGAGTTGCTCCGTGAAAATCGCCATTCTTTCGGGCTCCGTATTTGGCACTGCCGAACGGGTTGCCCGCCATGCGCAGGAACGCCTTGCCGCTGCAGGCTTTAACCTGTGCTATGCCGCTAATACCAGTCTGCCTGCGATCCTTGAGTTTGCTCCAGACGCGCTCTTGGTGGTGACCTCCACTACCGGCCACGGCGAATTACCCAATAATCTGCTGCCCTTGGCCATGGAAATCCGCGATACCTTTCCCGCTTGGCGCGGCTTGCCCGGTGGCATCATCGCCTTGGGGGACAGCAACTACCGGAAAACCTTCTGCCAAGGTGGCGAACAAATCCGCGAGTTATTTGCTGAACTAGGGGTGCGAGAGGTGCAGGAGATGCTGCGCTTGGATGCCAGTGAAACCATCCATCAGGATACCGATGCTGAGCCTTGGCTAGATGCCTTTGCTCAGTCGTTGCGCTGAGAAACGCCTCACGATGCGCAGGAGTGGCTTGGCTATCCTGCGCATTACCCAGCGAGATAATCCCTAATTAAGCGGCGGCTATTTCGTGTCGAGCTTCGCTGTTGTCGAGTGCTAGGCTTTCAGTTCCGCCTACCACCCGCATGATGGCCTGCCGGGCTTGACGGGCGATTTGGGTGCGTGAGCTGTCCTTACTGTCAATCAGCGGCAGAAAGTGTACTTCCACCACGGCTGGGCCGTGGGACAGCAAGCGCTTCAGGTGTTCAGGCAATTCGTCATCGCCGATGAAGGGTGCAATCTCATCGTACTCACCGGCACGGCGGTAGCGGATGGCCACAGGCTGTACCGGCGCGCCGGTGCTGATGGCGCAACTGAGCAGCCGCGAGTGAAAAGGCCCCGTTTGGCGACCGTCCGTGGTGGTGCCCTCTGGGAAAATCAGTAGGGAGTGACCCTGTTCGAGGTAGTGAGTCAACTGCCCGTTAACGTCATCCTGTGTGGCATTGCCGCGCTGGATAAACAGCGTCCCGGCCTGTTGCGCCAACCAACCGGCCACCGGCCACTCCTTGACCTCTGCCTTGGATAAGAAGGACAGCGGCGCAAAACGGCCTAGCACCAGAATGTCCGTCCAAGATATATGGTTGGCCAACCAGAGCGCAGGCTGCTCAGGGGGCGTGCCGTACACCTCAATCCGCAAGGGCAGGGCAGCGGCCATAGAGGCCAAGCCATGCCGGGTCAGGCGTTGACGATGGCTAAGACTAGCCAGTTTCAGGCGTTGCAGCAGGCTGACCCACATGGCCAGCAGTAAGGCAACACTTACCGCACCGCTCAGGCGGGTCAGGTAGAAGTAGCGACGAAGCATCATCATAGGGGTTAGACGGCAGCCTTAAAGTGACGGGCGTAGCGCGGGCAGAGTTCGTCGCGCTTGAGCAGGATAAATACATCCGCTACCTGAAAGTCCGGGTCCCAGCAGGGCTCACCGCAAATTCGCGCACCTAGGCGCATGTAGGCCTTGAGCAGTGGCGGGATTTCAGCGGTGACGTTGCTGGGCAGATCCAGCGCGGGCAGCGGGTTTTTCGGTTCGGCGCGCAGCCAGCGGTTGCACATGTGTTCGCGCAGGCGCTGCATCACGGCACGGGCTTGGATGCCGCCGTCCTGCATGGGGATGCTAGCACAGCCCATCAGGTACTGATAATCGCCATCGTTGAGGATCTCGGCCAGCTCGCTCCAAAGGATGGCGATGGGCGCACCGTTGCGGTAGTCGGGATGTACGCAGGTGCGGCCAATTTCCAGTGCGCGGTCAGCCACATGGGGCAAACCGTCGAGGCTGAATTCCTTTTCACTGTAGAAATGGCCCAAGTGGCGAGCGGCGCGGTAGTCGAGCAGCCGTGTGGTGGCCACTAGCGCGCCGCTGTCTAGGTCGCGCACGCCGATATGCGAGCAGTGTGCGTCGAATTCGTCACTGTCCAGTTCCGTCTCGGTGTTACCCAGACGGGCATTGAATTCACGGGTAAATACTAGATAACGCAAGGCTTGGGCTTCACGCAGGGCTTTGTCCCCAATCAGGTACTCAGCTTGCAGGCGGCGTGGAGCTTTGTCACGGCTGGAGGCAATCGTCATGCTGTCTCTCCCTATGGCTACCGGGTGTCGCAGTGGGCACGGCATCCACGCGATATTTTTACGTGATGTGTCTGGATGCCAGCTCAGGGTAGGTAGGGGCTATGTCAGACTTGTGGCCAGTGCGTGATGCTTGTGTGACAGCCTGCAAGGCATCTATTTCTGGACAGATATCTGCTAGGGTCACACCTGTGTGCAGACAGCTCACGGCAATAGGGAGGGGGATAGCATGGGAGTGGCGGGGCCGATTTTTCCGTGGCGAGAGGGCAATCGTTTTGAACTCTTGGTGGATGGCGCGGCATTCTTTCCGCGTATGCTGCAACGCATCAACCAAGCCCAGCAGCGAATCGACCTTGAATTCTATCTGGTGGAAAACGGCCAGTGTGCTGAACGCTTGATGGATGCCTTGATTGCGGCCTGTCAGCGCGGCGTACAGGTGCGGTGCTTGTTTGATGCCTTTGGCTGCTTGCATTTGGGGCAAGCTCAGCGCGAGCGCCTAACCCATGCTGGGGCCGAACTGCGCCTCTACAACCCCTTGGCAGTCAGCCGCTACCTGCGCAACTTTCACCGCGATCACCGCAAAATCCTCTTGGTGGATGGCCGGTGGGGCTTTGTCGGTGGTGCGGGGATTACCGATGAGTTTTGGAACCCCGCGCAGCCTGAGCATTGTTGGCACGAAGTTATGGTGCAGATGCAAGGGCCGCTGCTACTGGATTGGCAGGTGCTATTCGACACCCAATGGGAGCGCCATGGACGCTGGTCAGCTTGGCGTTTTGTGCTGCCTGTTCGCGTGCGGCGCATTCCTTTAACCCCGCTGGAACATGTTGGCATGGGCCGTGTGGCCTATGCTGCACCACGGCGGCATCGGGATATTCTGCATAACCTACTGCGCTACCTACAGCGCGCGCGGCGGCGCATTTATCTGGCTACGCCTTATTTTCTGCCTACAGGGAAAATCCGCCGGGCTTTGATGCACGCGGCGCGGCGGGGGGTTGATGTGCGCTTGCTTCTCACCGGTCAGCACACCGATCACCCGCAAATTCGCTATGCCGGACAGCGCCACTACGCTCGGCTGTTGCGTGCTGGGGTGCGCATCTACGAATACCAGCCGCGCTTTGTGCATCTAAAGATGGCCTTGGTGGATGACTGGGTAACCCTCGGTTCCTGCAACTTTGACCACTGGAACCTGCGCTGGAATCTAGAGGCTAACCTAGAAGCCATGGACCCTAATCTCAGCCTCGCTGTGCGCGCCTGCTTTGAGCAAGACTTTGCAGATAGCCTAGAAGTTAACCTGCACACTTGGCGCGCGCGCCCTTGGTACATGCGCCTGTATCAGCGGATGTGGGGGTGCCTCGATCGTTTGCTGATCTACCTGTCAGACGACCGGCGCTAACTTCAGCCCCATGCACTCGCCAAAAAAATGGCAGATTTAACGCTGGCGTTCTTCCTCAGCGTCTTGATCGGCGTTGCGTTGAGCAATGCGCGCTTTCTGTTCGTCGGTTAGAGGGATTTTGCGCGCGGTATCTCGAATCGTCAGCAACCCACCGACCAGCGAGCCCAGCACAACCGCGATCAATAACCAGATATACCAAGGCATGGCGTTCCCTATTCTTTTCAGTGCGCACACAGAGGGCTGTGTACCGCTCTTTTACTATAGAGGCTATCTCGCCCTTGTTTGCTGACACAGGCCTGCGCGGTGCGCTGATTTTCTGCGACAATTGGCCAAATTTGTATTGAGGTATCCCATGGCCTGTCAGACGCCCATTGTCGTTGCCCTTGACGTTCCATCCGCTGAGGCCGCTTTATCGCTGGCTGCACAGCTTGATCCCGCCTTGTGCCGAGTCAAAGTAGGTAAGGAACTGTTCACCCGCTGCGGCCCCAGTATTGTGGAGGCCTTGCAGACCAAGGGCTTTGAAGTCTTTCTAGACCTGAAATTCCACGATATTCCCAACACCACCGCTATGGCGGTTAAAGCAGCAGCGGAATTGGGCGTCTGGATGGTTAATGTGCATTGCTCCGGCGGTATGCGGATGATGGCGGCCTGCCGTGAAACCTTAGAGCAGCGCAGTGGCCCGCGTCCCTTGCTGATTGGCGTCACAGTACTGACCAGCATGGAGCGCGCTGATCTGGCCGATATCGGGCTGGACATTGAGCCTGAGCAACAGGTGCTGCGACTGGCAGGGCTGGCGGCACGTGCCGGGCTAGACGGTTTGGTCTGTTCAGCGCGCGAAGCCACCTTGCTAAAGCGCGAGCATTCGCACTTGCAATTGGTCACACCGGGGATTCGTCCAGCGGGCAGCGCGCAGGATGACCAAAAGCGCATTCTAACCCCCAGCATGGCCGTGGCAGCCGGTGCGGATTTCTTGGTCATCGGGCGGCCCATTACCCAAGCGGAAAGGCCTGCTCAGGCACTGGGTGATATTGTGCAGTCATTGGCCGGTAATTGATGCGCTGTACTGTCTAGCCAAATGATACTATCTAACCCATTAATAACTATGCGTCTTTCCTGTGAGTAGTAGTCGAGTTGGTTATTCCCTCCGGCAATTCATTCTAATCTGTCCCCTGCGCGCTCTTGGCGTCTTATTTGCATTTACTCAGGCAAAGAAGATGCTCGCGTCAAAATGCAGCTACCGGAGACAGCTATGATCAGTCAGGGAACCCAACTCAATCGGTTGATGCTGGAAATGCGCTCCATGCAAATGGATGCCATGGCACTTAAGCAGGGGCAAACAACACCTGCAGAGTCGGTAGCCGATACGCCCAGCTTTGCTGATATGTTCAGCCAAGCCATTGGCAAGGTGCACGAAACACAGCAAACCTCCAGCCAGTTAGCCTCCGCTTTTGAGCTTGGGCAGGGCGGTGTCGATCTGAGTGAAGTGATGATTGCTTCGCAAAAATCGAGCGTGTCCTTCCAAGCCTTAACCCAAGTGCGCAACAAACTACTCCAGGCCTATCAAGACATCATGCAAATGCCCGTTTAAGGTGGGTTGATTCATGGCTGAAGCGGAAACTACCAGCGTCCCGGCATTACCACCCGACGCCAGTGAACCCAAGAAACCCCTGTTCGGGTTGTCATTCTTGGAGAATCTGGCGGAGATGTCCGTATTGCGCCAAGTTGGCCTGTTGGTGGGGCTAGCAGCCAGTGTGGCCCTTGGTTTTGCTGTGGTGCTCTGGTCGCAGCAGCCAGACTATCGCCCATTATTGCCCAGCCTTAGCGGCATGGACGTCAATCAGGTGATGGAAACCTTGGCGGCGGCAGATATCGCCTACACCGTAGAGCCTAACTCCGGGGCACTGCTGGTGAAGTCAGAGGATTTTGGCCGCGCTCGTCTGAAGCTGGCTGGAGCAGGCATTACCAGTAAAGACAGCAATACCGGCTTTGAGATTCTGGATAAGGATCAGGGCTTAGGCACCAGTCAGTTCATGGAGGCCACCCGTTATCGGCGCGGTTTGGAAGGGGAGCTGGCGCGTACCATCTCCAGCCTAAACAACGTCAAGGGTGCTCGTGTGCATCTGGCTATCCCGAAAAGCTCGGTGTTTGTGCGCGATGAGCGTAAGCCCAGCGCTTCGGTATTGATTGAGCTGTACCCCGGCCGCTCTTTGGAGCCCAGTCAGGTGATGGCCATCGTCAACTTGGTGGCGACCAGCGTTCCTGAGCTGTCTAAGTCCCAAATCACTGTGGTGGATCAGCGCGGCAATCTGCTCTCCGATCAGCAGGAGCTGTCTGAGTTGACCATGGCGGGCAAGCAATTTGACTACAGCCGCCGCTTGGAAGGTCTTTACACTCAGCGCGTCCATAACATTCTGCAACCGGTGTTGGGCAGTGGCCGCTATAAAGCAGAAGTTTCTGCGGATGTGGATTTCACCGCGGTAGAGTCCACCGCTGAAAGTTTCAACCCCGACCAGCCTGCGCTGCGCAGCGAGCAAAGCGTCAATGAGCAGCGCCAGAGCAGCTCATCGCCACAGGGAGTCCCCGGTGCTTTGAGTAATCAACCACCCGGCGCGGCAGGTGCTCCCCAGCAAACCGGCGGGCAAGCAGGCGGGGCAGCCGCCATTGCACCCGGTCAGCCTTTGCTGGATGCCTTGGGGCAGCAGATCAACGATCCGAAAACCGGGCAGCCCATGCTAGCGCCCTATCCAGCCGATAAGCGCGAGCAAGCCACCCGCAACTATGAGCTAGATCGCTCCATCAGCCATACCCGTCAGCAGCAGGGCCGTTTGCGGCGTTTGTCAGTGGCGGTGGTGGTGGATGACCAAGTACGGGTAGGTGCGGATGGCCAGACAGTCCATGAGCCTTGGACTGCCAATGAACTGGCGCGCTTCACCCGTTTGGTACAGGATTCCGTAGGCTTTGATGCCAGTCGTGGTGATAGCGTCAGCGTAATTAACACACGCTTTGCACCTATCACCGATGAAGTGCTGGAAGTGCCTTTCTATTCGCAGCCATGGTTCTGGGACATCGTCAAACAAGCCCTGAGTGTGCTGCTGATCCTAGTGTTGGTATTTGGAGTACTGCGTCCTGTTCTACAGAATCTATCAGGTGGTAATAAGTCCTCGGGAGAGCTGGCCGATGCAGCAGGCACAACCGATGAGTTAGGGGATGATGGGCTCAGTGATGACATGGTCAGCCTAAGTGGCCCGCCTAGCATCATGTTGCCAAGTCCCTCGGATGGTTACGAAGCCCAGCTCAATGCCATCAGAGGGCTGGTTGCTGAAGATCCGGGGCGTGTGGCGCTGGTGGTAAAAGAGTGGATTAACGCCGATGACTGACGCCAAACTAACCAAGGTTGAAAAAGCGGCTATCTTGCTGCTGTCGCTGGGTGAGTCAGCCGCAGCCCAAGTATTGCGCCATATGGGGCCCAAGGAAGTGCAGCGGGTCGGCATTGCCATGACCCAGATGACCAACGTACACCGTGAGCAAATTGAACAGGTGATGAGCGAGTTCGTCGAGATGGTCCGTGACCAGACCAGCCTTGGCGTGGGCTCTGGCGACTACATCCGGCGCATGCTCAATCAGGCCTTGGGTGAAGATAAGGCCGGTGGTTTGATTGACCGTATCCTCACTGGAGAGAATACCAACGGTCTGGATAGCCTCAAATGGATGGAGCCGCGCGATGTGGCCGATATGATCCGCTATGAGCACCCGCAAATTCAGGCCATTGTGGTGGCTTATCTCGACCCTGATCAGGCGGGCGGGGTGCTGTCTTGCTTCGATGATAAGACCCGATTGGACATCATCCTGCGGGTATCCTCACTGAACACCGTACAGCCTGCGGCCCTGCGCGAGCTGAACCAGATTCTCGAGAAACAATTCAACGGTAATGCCACCACTACCCGCACTAATCTGGGCGGCGTGAAGCGTGCGGCTGACATCATGAACTTCCTTGAAAGCTCCATGGAAGCGCCATTGATGGATGCTATCCGTGCGGTAGACAGCGACCTGTCTGGCAAAATCGAGGATCTGATGTTCGTCTTCGACAACCTGAACGATGTCGATGATCGTGGCATTCAGGCGCTGCTACGCGAAATTGCCTCCGATGTCTTGGTGTTGGCTCTGAAGGGCGCTGATGATGGGCTTAAGGCTAAGATCTTCAAGAACATGTCCAAGCGTGCCGCCGAACTGCTCAAGGACGATTTGGACTCCAAAGGCCCCGTGCGTCTCAGCGACGTGGAAAATGCCCAGAAAGAAGTACTTACCGTTGCTCGTCGTATGGCCGATGCAGGCGAAATCGTGTTGGGCGGCAAGGGCGGCGAGGAAATGATCTGATGGAGCGTCCATGAGCAAGGAGGACGGCGGCGATCTGATCCGAGGCCAGGCAGCAGGGGCATTTAGCCGCTGGCTGCTGCCAAGCTTTGATGAGGGTGGCGCTCAGACCTCTGAGGCAGAGGAAGCTCTGGCTGAGGCACTGCTGCATGAGCACGAATCTGCTGAGCATGATGAACAGGCACCAGATGATGCGCAGCTCGCCATTGAGGAGATGTCAGCCGATGATGTCAAACCGCTGACGCTGGACGAGCTGGAGCATATTCGCCAAGAAGCCCATCAAGAAGCCTATAACGAAGGCTTTGCTGTCGGCGAAAAAGAAGGTTTTCACAGTGGCCAGTTGAAGGCTCAGCAAGAGGTTGAGGTGCTGCTCGCGCCGCGCGTACAACGACTAGAACAGCTGATGCAGCAACTCTTTGAGCCCATCGCCGAGCAAGACCAGGCCCTCGAAAAGTCCATGCTGGATTTGCTGATGCACTTGGTGCGTGAAGTGATTCGCCGCGAGTTGAGCATGGATTCCAGTCAGATTGTGCCGGTGGTGCGCGAGGCGCTCAAGCTGCTGCCCGTAGGGCCAGAAAACGTGCGCATTCACGTCAATCCACAAGATTTTGCTCAGCTCAAAGCCCTGCGCGAACGCCACGAAGAACAATGGCGCATCCTCGAAGACGACAGCCTCATGCCCGGCGGTTGCCGCGTAGAAACCGAACACAGCCAAATTGATGCCACCGTAGAAACCCGTCTGGCCCGTGCCATGGAGCAGGTTTTTGCGCTTCAGCAGGAGCGGGCTGCTCATCCGCCCGCACCTGATCTTGTACTGGATCTGGATACAGCACCCCATGCGCCTTGAGCGTACGAGCTTTGCCAAACGCCTTGGCGCTTATCAGGATGCGGTGCGCCTACCAGCTCAGCCAATTCTTGAGGGTCGCCTGCTGCGGATGGTCGGTTTGACGTTGGAAGCAGAAGGCCTGCGTGCGGCGGTGGGCACGCGCTGCTTAGTGATTAACGGTGATAGCTACCAGCCGACTCAGGTTGAAGCCGAGGTGATGGGCTTTTCCGGCAACAAGCTGTATCTGATGCCAGTGGGGAGCTTGGCAGGCATCGCGCCGGGAGCCCGTGTGATTCCACAAGCTAACACCGGGCGCATGCCCATGGGCCACGCCATGCTAGGACGAATCCTTGACGGTGTGGGCCGTCCTTTGGATGGTAAAGGCTCCATTAAGGCAGAAGATTGGATTCCCATGGACGGCCCAGTGATCAACCCGCTGCGGCGTAACCCTATCACCGAACCGCTTGATGTGGGGATTCGCTGCATCAACGGTTTGCTCACGGTGGGGCGCGGTCAGCGCTTGGGTCTATTTGCCGGTACTGGGGTGGGTAAGAGCGTGCTGCTGGGCATGATGACGCGCTTTACTGAGGCGGACATCATCGTAGTAGGGCTGATCGGTGAGCGGGGCCGCGAAGTGCGGGAGTTCATCGAAAATATTCTGGGTGAGGAAAGCCTGCGGCGCTCTGTTGTGGTGGCTTCCCCTGCTGATGAGTCACCGCTGATGCGCCTGCGTGCGGCCATGTATTGCACGCGCATTGCTGAGTATTTCCGCGACAAGGGCCAAAACGTCTTACTGCTGATGGATTCCCTGACGCGTTTTGCTCAAGCCCAGCGGGAGATTGCCCTAGCCATTGGTGAGCCGCCCGCGACCAAAGGTTATCCGCCTTCCGTGTTCGCCAAATTACCGGCACTGGTGGAGCGCGCCGGTAATGCGGAAAAAGGCGGTGGCTCAATTACGGCCTTCTATACTGTACTGTCAGAAGGTGATGATCAGCAGGACCCCATCGCTGATGCGGCGCGTGGCGTATTGGACGGACACTTTGTTCTATCACGGCGCTTGGCTGAAGAGGGCCATTATCCGGCCATTGATATTGAAGCCTCCATCAGCCGGGTCATGCCTGCGGTGGTCAGCCCAGAGCATGTGCGTCACGCCCAACGCTTCAAACAACTGTGGTCGCGCTATCAACAAAGCCGGGATCTGATCAGTGTCGGGGCCTATGTGCCGGGCGGTGATCCTGAAACCGATCTAGCCATTGCTCGCCATGCGGATATGTCTCACTACCTGCGCCAAGGGCTGGATGAGAGTGAAAATTTAGCTCACAGCGCTGGGCGTCTATCCACCTTGTTTGAGGGGCGCTAATCCATGGCTGTAGACAAGGTAGCCCAACTGGCTCCGGTGATTGATATGGCCGAGCGTGCCGAGCGCGAAGCCGTCAAAAAGTTGGGGCAAGGCCAAGTGCAGCTAGCCCAAGCGGCCAGCAAGCTGACGGAGTTGGAACAATACCGCGACGATTACGCACAGCGCTGGCAGCTGGAGTCAAGCCAAGGTGTAACCGCGCAGTGGCTGATCAATTACCAGCGCTTTATGTCGCAATTGGATACGGCCATCACTCAGCAGCAGCGTAGTGTCAGTTGGCACCAAGGCAATCTAGAAAAGCTGCGCCAACAATGGCAGCAGCGCCATGCGCGCTTAGGGGGCTTGCGTAAGTTGGTGGAACGTCATCTGCAAGAAGCCCGAAAAGTAGCTGACAAGCGCGAGCAGAAACAGTTGGATGAATTTTGTCAGCGCAGGCCCAGTGCTGCCGAGTTCTAGCATTAGGTCAAATATCCGGCATCTCTTCTGGTTCGGAGATTGCTAGTTAAAGCCGAGCCCCCTTTTTTCTGGAAGTTCCCATGCCTATTTCAGCTGATCTTGCGACTGTAGCGGCCACGGATGTTCGCCCCAAGACTTCTGCACCTGATGCGGTGGGGGGCCTACAGAATAGCGATGCCGATTTTGCGGCCACTTATGAGCGGGAGCGCCAAGCGCAGTCTGCTGCTGAAGGCGGCCTGCCGGAAGCCTCCAGCCCTGTGGAAGCCTCAAGTGTTGTGTCAGACATACAATCCGCGCCTGCCGCCGAAGGCGCAGTGGATGATGATGAAGAGTTGCTGGCTAGCAGCGAAGATACAGAGGTCTCTGATGAGGTCGCGCCAGATACCACGGCGGTACAAGAGTTATTGTTACCCTTGGATTTGATCGCTGTGACGCCGCCGCCGAGTGGTGCAGCTCTGCCTATACAGGCTTCAGCCGACCATGAAGCGACGCTGATAACAGCGACCTCTGCTAGCTTGGCAGCAGATGGCTTAGATGGCTTCACTGGGAATCCTGAGGCACTTACTGCCAAGGTATCAGGGGATCGCACGCTGGCCCCTTCAGCTGTTTCTGTCGATGAGGTAGCACTTGCGTCAGAAACACCTGAACCTGTAGCTGGCCGTCAAACCGATGGCACTACTGTAGAAACTGACCCTGTGGTTGCTGCTAATACAGCGCTGTTGTTAGCCCGAACCTTGGGTAGCTCCATGAGTGCTACGGTTCCAGATGCTTCAGTGACCGCTAATGTGGCCGCAAGCGAGGTAGAGACAACACCCGCTGCGCTGCTAGAGCGAGGCATACTGGCTGCACGCATGGCGCAGATCAGTGGACAGGCTGGCAGCCTTCCAAGCGCGGTAGATTCAGGGGTTGTTGGCACGGCTTCACTGTTGACTGCGCAGGGTGGATTGCCCTTGGAGGGAGCTGGGGCACTTAGCGCCTCATCAGTGAGTACGATGCCGCTGGCAGAGGATACTGCGCTGCCCGCCCAGACGACTGTAGTAGTGGCTAGCCAATCCATAGGGAACTCGGTCGTTGAGGCAGCGGTTCTGCCTAGTGCTAGCAACGCAGTGCAGGTGGCTGCCACGCCTAACCTTGTATCGACCGCTGCCTCGGTGGTTCTTGAGCCAGAACCTGCGCTAAGTGCGAAGCCGGTAGTGGCTAGCGCTCCAGAGACGCCTATTCTGCCTAGCACAGTGTCAGCTCCAGCAGCATCCGCCAGCCGCTTGATTGATGTTCCAGCCGTTGAGGTTGAAGAGGCTAGCCTGCCGAATGCTGTGGCTCAGACGAGCGCTGCGCCTAGTATCGCATCGAGTGCTTCAGTGTTGGCCAGTCGGCTGGCGGGCTCCTCGGTTGTAGAGCCAGAGCCTGCGCTGAGTAGCGCTCAGGCCCCTGCACCTGCGCAGGTATCCATTGCCACCGCTGCGGCCCCATCCGCTGGCGCGACAGCCTCAAGTGCCTCGGCAGAGCCATTGCCTTTAAATGCTAGCGCCGTGCCAAACGCCTCTCCCGCAGTGACCAATGCTGTGTTGGCTGAGGTGGGTGCGGATATGGCTTCGAATGTTGCACCCCTTGCCGTTTCGGCAGCGCTATCCACTGTGCCGTCCAGTTTGGCCGCGAAGTCATCTACATCCAGCACTACCAGTCCATTGGTGACTGATAGCACTTCTACGGTTAACCCTGATCTCCAAGGTGATGCACAAAGTGCATCCAATGCCCCTGTGGGCAGCGCAACACCTGCTAGCAATTCTGTCGAAAGTGCAACGCTTCTGGAGCCCACAGTGCCCAGCTTGGCGGAAGACCGCTCGCTTGCAGAGTCCAGCCCAGAGCGTGCGCCGGATACCTCTCTTTCTACTAGTAGTAGCAAGGAGTCACTGAACACAGCCAGCACCCCGCGTTTGCCCGTCGTGGTAGGTCAGCCGCTAGCCTTGCAAAAGTCAGAATGGTCGCAGGCAGCAGTTGATCGTGTGATGTGGATGTCCAGTCAGAATCTGCAATCTGCGGAAATTCGCCTTGATCCTGCTGAGCTAGGCCGTATGGAAGTGCGTATCGATATGGTCAAAGACCAAGCCCAAGTCACCTTCATGAGTGCTCAGGCCGGGGTGCGCGATGCTTTGGAAAGCCAATTGCCACGCTTGCGCGAGCTGTTCTCCCAGCAGGGCATGAATCTGTTAGATGTCAATGTGTCGGATCAATCCTCAAGCGGCGCTTGGCAGGGCTCTTCAGAGCAAGGTCGAGGACAGCGTAATTCAGCGCAAGATAGCCTGACGGCAATCGAGAGTGACGAGGCGGTTTTCGGTACTATGGACGCCTCAACAAGTCGCAAAGACAGCACGCGAAGTCTGGTTGATTACTACGCCTGATTCTTGTGTTGTGATTGATCCCACGGAAACCCCTTTGAAGATGGATAGTTGGCATGGCTAAACAACCCGTACCTAAACCTAAAAGCAGCGACAGCCCCGCTGCAGAAGGTGGAAAAAGCAAACTCAAGATGATCATCATCATCGTGCTAGGCATTCTGCTGGTGGCTGGCGCATCGGTGGGTGCGACTTGGTTTTTGCTGATGAAAGACGGTGGCGCTGAAAAAACCGCCGCGGCTGAACACGCGGCTGCTCCTGTTGTTCCTGTGAAGCAAGAAGCTATCTATGAAGTTATGACTCCAGCCTTTGTGGTGAACTTCAAATACGAAGGTAAAGCCCATTACTTGCAAGTCAGTCTGGCTTTAATGACCCGCGACCCCATTGCACTGGCCGCCCTTAAGGAGCACATGCCACTGCTGCGAAATCGCTTAGTCATGCTGTTTTCTAGCCAAGATTTCGCCGCCTTGATCACGCCAGCAGGCAAAGAAATACTGCGTCAGCAAGCTACGGCCACGGTTCAGGAACTGGCCCAAAAAGAAGTGGGCAAGGTAGTGGTTGAGCAGGTGCTGTTCACTAACTTTGTACTGCAATAACCAATAACAAGGGTTTTCCCGATGGCCGTTCAAGATCTGCTGTCTCAGGATGAAATCGATGCGCTGTTGCATGGCGTTGATGACGGTCTGGTCGAGACTGATATCCCGATAGAAGAGGGCGGTATCAGAAGCTATGATCTGACCAGTCAGGATCGCATCGTTCGCGGGCGCATGCCGACACTGGAGATGATCAACGAGCGTTTTGCCCGCTACACCAGGGTTAGCCTGTTCAACTTGCTGCGCCGCTCTGCTGAAGTCGGTGTGGGGGGCGTGCAGGTGATGAAGTTCGGGGAGTACATCCACTCGCTCTATGTGCCCACCAGCCTCAACATGGTCAAAATGAAGCCTCTGCGCGGCACAGGCTTGTTCATTTTGGATGCCAAGCTGGTGTTCAAGTTGGTGGACAACTTCTTTGGTGGCGATGGTCGGCATGCCAAAATCGAAGGCCGAGAATTCACCCCCACCGAGTTGCGCGTGGTGCGTATGGTGCTTGATCAGGCCTTTGTGGATCTAAAAGAAGCCTGGCGCGCCCTGTTGGATGTGAACTTTGAGTACATCAACTCAGAAGTAAACCCAGCCATGGCCAACATCGTGAATCCCAGTGAAGTGGTGGTGATTTCCACCTTTCATATTGAGCTAGATGGTGGTGGTGGTGAGTTACATGTCACCTTGCCGTACTCCATGATCGAGCCGATTCGCGACATGCTGGACGCCGGTTTCCAAGCCGATGCGGGCGACCAAGATGAGCGCTGGGTCAAGGCGCTGCGCGAGGATATCTTGGACGTTAAGGTGCCGCTATCGGCTACGGTGGTGCGTCGGCAACTGCGCCTGCGCGACATCCTCAGCATGCAGCCGGGTGACATTATCCCGGTGGAAATGCCCGAAGAGATGATCATGCGCGCCAGTGGAATACCGACCTTCAAAGTTAAGCTGGGTGCACATAAAGGAACGCTGTCCTTGCAGATCCAAGAGCTGGCCAACACGCCGCGCTGAGTGATCTCTGGGCCAATTGTATTGATTGAGGGCTGGTAATGAGTGACGAAAAAGAAACAAGCGGCACGGACGATCAGGCGCTGGCTGATGAGTGGGCGGCAGCGCTGGAGGAGTCCGGAAGCGGTGGTCAGGACGATATTGATGCCCTGTTAAGTCAAGATGCTGCTGAACCCAAAACGGCGGCAGCAGCTTCGACCAAAGCGCCCATGGAAGACTTTGCCAGTGGGCCAAAGCCCGATAAAAAATTCCAAGGAATGGAGGGGCCTAATTTAGAAGTCATTCTAGATATTCCCGTCACCATCTCTATGGAAGTAGGCAGTACGGAAATCAACATTCGCAACCTGTTGCAGCTCAATCAGGGCTCAGTGGTGGAGTTGGATCGCCTAGCTGGTGAGCCCTTGGATGTACTGGTTAACGGTACGCTGATCGCCCACGGTGAGGTGGTGGTGGTGAATGAGAAATTCGGCATTCGCCTGACCGATGTCATCAGCCCCAGTGAACGCATTCGGAAGTTGCGCTGAGATGCTAAAAGCCCTGCAGCGAGGGTTGCCCCTCGCGTTGCTCGCCTTGCCTCTGTGGGCGGCTGAGCCTTTGTCGGCCAGCAATGCGACGGCAGCCAATACAGGGCTTGAGCACTCACTGAGCAAGATGCTGCTCGGGTTACTGCTGGTCATTGGCTTAATCCTGTTTTTGGGCTGGCTGGTGCGCCGCTTACAGCTGATTCCACGTCAGACAGGTCAGGTGATTCAGCTTGTGGCCAGTCAGTCGCTGGGGCCACGCGATCGCTTGGTGCTGGTGCAGGTAGGCAATCAGCAGATCCTGTTGGGTCTGAGCCCCGGGCAAATCACCCCGCTGCATGTGTTGGCAGAACCCGTATCCATCCCAGAGGTTGCCCCGGTGGCTCCGCCGGAGTTCGCCCAGCGCCTGATGGAGTTTATGAGCCGCGCTGACAAGGATAAGCCCTGATGCGTGCTTGGTATGTTCCCCTGTTGCTACTGCTGTTTCTGCTGAGTGCGCCGGTATGGGCTGCCGGTGATCCGCTGTCGATTCCGGCCATTACCCTGACCAAAAACGCCCAAGGTAATCAGGAATACTCGGTCAGCTTGCAAGTGCTGCTGATCATGACGGCGCTGAGTTTCATCCCAGCCTTCGTCATCCTGATGACCAGTTTTACGCGGATCATCATTGTATTTTCTATTCTGCGGCAGGCCTTGGGGCTTCAGCAGACGCCTTCCAACCAGATTCTCATCGGGCTGACGCTGTTTTTGACCCTATTTATCATGGCTCCGGTGTTTGATCGAATTAACAAAGACGCGGTGCAGCCCTATTTGAAGGAGCAATTAATTGCTCAGGATGCCTTGGCGCGGGCTGAAGTGCCCTTAAGGGATTTCATGCTGGCCCAGACGCGCGCCTCGGACTTGGAGTTGTTTGTCCGGCTGTCACGGCGCACCGATATTGCCAGCCCCGATACGGCGCCCTTGACCATCTTGGTTCCGGCCTTTGTCACCTCAGAGCTTAAAACAGCCTTCCAGATCGGTTTTATGCTGTTCATTCCCTTCTTGGTCATCGACATGGTGGTAGCCAGCGTGTTGATGGCCATGGGTATGATGATGCTGTCGCCGCTGATTATCTCCTTGCCCTTCAAGATCATGCTGTTTGTGCTGGTGGATGGCTGGGCCTTGATCATGGGAACCCTTGCCAGCAGCTTTGGAACCTTTTAGGAGCCACCATGACCCCCGAATTGGCCGTCGATATTTTCCGTGAAGGCCTGTGGCTCACCACGCTGCTGGTGGGTGTATTGGTGGTGCCGAGTTTGCTGGTTGGTTTGGTGGTGGCGGTTTTTCAAGCGGCAACCCAGATCAACGAACAGACACTGAGCTTTCTGCCACGCCTGCTGACCATGCTGATCACCCTGATTTGGGCCGGGCCTTGGCTGGTGCGCGAGCTGATGGAGTTCACCGAAGGTTTGATTCATAACATCCCCCAGCTGATTGGCTAAGAGTAACCCCCATGCGCCGCTTTTCTGACATGCCATGCTTGAGCTGAGCAACGAACAGATTGGCGGCTGGGTCGGCCAATTTATGCTGCCGCTGTTTCGGATTGCGGCGATGCTGACCAGCATGCCGGTCATCGGCACGCAACTGGTGCCGACGCGAATCCGCCTGTATTTGGCGCTGGCCATTACCTTGGCCTTGGCTCCCGGCTTACCGCCCATGCCTGAGGTGGATGCCTTAAGCCTGCAAGCCATATTGCTGGTGGCTGAGCAGCTGTTGATTGGCATTATGTTGGGCTTTGCGCTGCAGCTATTTTTTCACCTGTTCATCATCAGCGGCCAATTGCTGGCCATGCAGATGGGATTGGGCTTTGCCTCAATGATGGACCCGGCTAACGGCATTTCCGTGCCGGTGCTAGGGCAATTCCTCAACATGCTCACCACCTTGCTGTTTTTGGGCATGAACGGCCATCTGGTGATGCTGGATATTCTGGCGGAAAGCTTTACCACGCTGCCGGTGGGCGATGGCTTATCCCTCAATCACTTTTGGGCGGTGGCTGGACGGTTGGGCTGGGTGTTGGGCGCTGGGCTGCTGCTGGCGCTCCCGGCCATTACCGCGCTTTTGGTGGTTAACTTGGCCTTTGGTTTGATGACCCGCGCGGCGCCGCAATTGAATATCTTCAGCATTGGCTTTCCGCTGACCTTGGTGTTGGGTTTTGGCATCGTCTGGATCAACTTGGCCGATATATTGGCGCGTTACCAAGAGTTCATCGGCGAAGCCCTACAGTGGCTGCGCGAACTGGCGCGTATACGCTGAACCAGACAGGGGAGTGCGGTTGTGGCTGAAAATGAAAATGGTGCCGATAAAAGCGAAGAGCCCACGGACAAACGGCAGCGAGAGGCCCGGGAAAAAGGCCAACTGGCCCGCTCACGTGAGCTGAGTACCCTGAGCGTTACCCTAGGCGGCAGTATTGCTCTGCTGATGGTAGGCGATGAGCTTGGGCAAGCCCTGATGGCCATGATGCAAGCCTGCTTTGAGTTGGACCGCGAAACCCTGCTTGTAGAAGGCAATATGGCGCGCTTGCTGCTCAACAACGGCATGTTGGTGATGGGGGCTCTGCTGCCGTTGTTGATCTCACTGTCGGTTGCCGCCATTTTAGGCTCCATTGCCTTGGGCGGCTGGATGTTCTCTGGCGATGCCCTGTTGCCGAAGTTTGAGCGTATGGACCCGCTGGCCGGTCTACAGCGGATGTTTTCCACTAAGGCACTGGTGGAGTTGCTCAAAGCACTGGGCAAGTTTCTGGTGGTGCTCGGTGTTGCGCTGCTGGTGCTGTCTGCTTATGAGGAAGAGCTGTTATCCATTGCCGGGCAGGGCTTGGAAACAGCCATTCGGCACAGTATGGATATTGTCGGTTGGTGCACCCTATGGATGGCTTTTGGCCTAGTGTTGATTGCTGCGGTGGACGTGCCTTTCCAGTGGTGGGATAACCGCCAAAAGCTGATGATGACCAAACAAGAAGTACGTGACGAATACAAAGACAGCGAAGGCAAGCCGGAAGTAAAGTCGCGGATTCGTCGCCTGCAACGCGAAATAGCTGAGCGGCGTATGATGCAGGCCATTCCCAGCGCTGATGTGGTTATCACCAACCCGACCCACTTTGCCGTCGCACTCAAGTATGACGCCACCAAAGGGCGTGCGCCCATCCTGCTGGCCAAGGGCGGCGACTTTATGGCGCTGAAAATCCGTGAAATCGCCACGGAGCACAAGATTATGGTCTTGGAGTCTCCCTCACTGGCGCGGGCGGTGTACTTCTCCACCGAGGTGGATCGGGAAATCCCCGCCGGACTCTACATGGCGGTGGCGCAGGTGTTGGCCTACGTCTATCAGCTGCGCCGCTATCAGACCGGCAAAGGGCGGCGACCTGATCCACTGCGCGATCTGCCGATTCCTGACGAGTTGCGCAAAGACGACTAACTCCGCTGATCGCCTATTGTTGGGCTTTTGCCTTTGAGCCCCAAAACGGTTTATTTCTTGCAGAGCCCCAGCAAAACCAAGTTACGCGTCAAGGTTTTATTGACGTCTAGGGGGCTCCGTGGATCGTTCACAACTGGTCAATATAGGCAGCGGGCTGGCAGGCGCTAGCCGAGGTAGTCTAGGCGTGCCACTGCTGGTGCTGATCATGCTGGGCATGATGATGCTGCCACTGCCGCCCTTTCTGCTGGACGTACTCTTTACCTTCAATATCGCGCTGTCCATTGTGGTGCTACTGGTGTCGGTTTACGCCTTGCGCCCACTGGACTTTGCGGTATTTCCCACCATCTTGCTGGTTTCAACCCTATTGCGCCTGTCGCTGAACGTGGCCTCCACGCGAGTGGTGTTGCTGCATGGCCAAGATGGCCATGATGCGGCTGGTAAGGTCATTCAAGCCTTCGGCGAGGTGGTGATCGGCGGTAACTACGTGGTAGGTGCGGTGGTGTTTGCCATCCTGATGATCATCAACTTCGTGGTGGTGACCAAGGGTGCAGGCCGGATCTCCGAGGTGAGCGCCCGCTTTACCTTGGATGCCATGCCCGGCAAGCAAATGGCCATTGACGCTGACCTTAACGCCGGTCTGATTGATCAACCCGAAGCCAAGCGCCGCCGCGCTGAGGTCACGGCAGAAGCCGACTTCTACGGCTCCATGGACGGTGCCAGCAAATTCGTGCGCGGCGATGCAGTGGCAGGTTTGTTGATTCTGTTTATTAACCTGATCGGCGGTATTGCCATCGGTATGCTGCAGCACGGCATGACCTTTATGGATGCTGGACGCATCTATGCCTTGCTGACCATCGGTGACGGACTGGTGGCACAGATTCCTTCTCTGCTGCTATCCACGGCGGCGGCCATTATGGTGACGCGAGTGACCAGCTCCGAGGACATGGGGCAGCAAATCAACAATCAAATGTTTGCCACGCCCAAAGCATTGGCGGTCTCAGCAGCTATCTTGATTGCCATGGGCTTGGTGCCGGGGATGCCGCACCTGTCCTTTATTGGGCTGGGAGGCTTAGCCGCGCTGGGTGCTTACCTGATTTGGCATCGCAAGCAGCAAGCGACGCAAAAAACCGAGCAAGCCTTGCAGAAGAAGCAGCAAGACAGTCTGCCTGCCCCGCAAAATGCCGAAACCCGTGAGCTGGGCTGGGATGATGTCACTCCGGTGGATTTGGTCGGTCTAGAAGTGGGCTATCGGCTGATTCCGCTGGTGGATCGCAACCAAGGTGGTCAGTTGCTCACGCGGATTAAAGGTGTGCGCAAAAAGCTGTCGCAAGACTTGGGCTTTCTCATGCCTTCGGTACACATTCGCGACAACCTTGACCTGCTGCCCAACGCCTATCGCTTGACGCTGATGGGCGTCAATGTGGCCGAAGCCGAGATTTATCCTGATCGGGAAATGGCCATTAACTCAGGACAGGTTTTTGGCACCCTCAAGGGCATCGCTGCCAAAGACCCGGCATTTGGCCTAGAAGCCATGTGGATTGAGCCGGCCTTGCGCGATCAAGCACAGTCGCTGGGCTATACCGTCGTGGATGCTAGCACCGTAGTGGCCACCCACCTTAACCAAGTGCTGTTTAAACACGCTCACGAGCTATTAGGGCACGAGGAAGTGCAGCAGCTCCTGCAGCTCTTGGCCAAGGTTTCGCCCAAACTGGCCGAAGAGTTGGTGCCCGGTATGTTGTCGCTGTCCAGCCTGCTCAAGGTGCTGCAAGGCCTGCTGCAAGAGCAAGTGCCGATCCGCGACATTCGCAGCATTGCCGAAGCCCTCGCCAATGCTGCACCGCGCAGTCAGGATTCTGGCGCGTTGGTGGCAGCGGTGCGCGTGGCGCTGTCACGCTCCATCGTACAAAGCATCATCGGATTGGAGCCTGAGCTGCCCGTTATCACCCTAGAGCCTCGTTTAGAGCAGATTTTACTCGGCAGTTTGCAAAAAGCTGGGCAAGGATCAGACGATGGCATCCTGTTAGAGCCCGGAATGGCCGAGAAATTGCAAAGGTCTTTAGTAGAAGCAGCGCAGCGTCAAGAAATGCTCGGTAAGCCATCGATTTTGCTGGTGGCTGGCCCGATCAGAGCCATGATGTCGCGTTTCGCTAGACTGGCAGTGCCAAACATTCACGTATTGGCCTACCAAGAAATACCGGACAACAAGCAAGTTACCATCGTATCGACGGTGGGGCAGAAGTAACTGGGGGGTGAGGCCATGCAGGTCAAACGTTTTTTCGCAGCCGATATGCGTCAAGCCATGAAGCTGATCAGGGATGAGATGGGTGCTGATGCAGCCATTATTGGCAACCGTCGCGTAGCAGGCGGCGTTGAGCTGATTGCTGCGTTGAACTATCCCATACAGTCCACTCGGAAGGTTAAGCCCAATCCGGCACTGGAAGCCGAGTTGCGTAAAACCCAGTCAAGTCTTGTCAACGCCCAGACTCGCCTGTCTGTGGCAGCCGATGTCAGTGATCGCTGTGAGCGAGACCGCCAGTTGTCCAGACAACCCGCGCCGCCTTCCACTGTTACCCCCATCGCCGACAGAGTTAAAGTTGCCCCTGTAGCCCCAGTGGTTGCTGCCAGTGCGCCTGTGAGCGCCCCGGTAGTCACAGTCCCCAGTACCGATACTAAAGCCTTCGACGCCGTTCGCTCTGAACTGCACGGACTGCGCGAGCTGTTAGAAATGCAAATGGGCTCCATGGCTTGGGGGCGTCTGCAAAGCCGTCAACCCCATCAAGCAGCGCTGTGGAAGCGTTTGCAGCGCATGGGCCTGCCCGCTGAGCTGTCGCGAGAACTGCTGAAGAAAGTGGCCAACATACAAAATCAGCAGCAAGCATGGCGTTTGATTTTGGCGCATTTGGCACAAGCCATTAAGACCACCAAGGAAGAACCCTTGGAGGAAGGCGGTGTGATTGCACTGGTGGGCCCTGCGGGTGCTGGTAAGACCACAACACTTTCCAAACTGGCCGCCCGTTATGTCATGAAATACGGCTCGCAACATATCGCGCTGGTCAGCATGGATACCTTCCGCATTGGCGCTCAGGAACAACTGAAAACCCTAGGCCGCATTCTCAATGTGTCTGTCACCTCAGTCGGCGCTGGGCAGTCCCTGCCTAAAGTACTGGCCTCTTTGGCAGATAAACGAGTAGTGCTGATTGATACAGCAGGCTTACCCGTCAATGATCCGGCGTTCCGTGCGCAAATGGATGCTCTGGCTGACCCACGCATCAAGGCTAAAAATTATCTGGTCTTGGCCGCTACTAGCCAAAGCCAAGTGTTAAAAGCCGCTTGGCATAGCCATAAGCAATGCGGGCTGGCAGGTTGCATCATGACCAAATTGGATGAAGCAGGAACGCTGGGCGATCTGCTAGGGCTGGCCATTAGCCAGCGTTTGCCGGTAGCCTATCTAACTGATGGCCCGCGCATCCCGGACGATTTGCATCTGCCGCGTGGACACCGACTGGTCAGCCGAGCGGTGAGCTTGCAAACAGAAGAAGAGCCTAGTGAAGAAGTGATGGCTGACGTATTTGCCAGCCTATACAGCGAGCCCGTCCGCCGGTTCGGCTAGGGCCCGGCTTCACGGCTTTTCCAGAAACGATGCCTTACGCATCGATGGCCCTGCGGCCAGGTAATAAGGTAGTAAGCAAATGGGGATACATCCCGTACAGGTGATAGCAGTAACCGGTGGCAAGGGCGGCGTCGGTAAGACCAATGTATCGGTCAATCTGGCGCTGGCACTGGCTGAACTTGGACGGCGGGTCATGTTGCTGGATGCTGACCTTGGACTGGCCAACGTCGACGTACTGTTGGGTCTTCGGCCTAAGCGCACCTTGGCGGATGTGGTAGCAGGTAAATGCGAGCTGCGGGATGTACTGCTGCTTGGCCCTGGAGGCATACACATTGTCCCGGCCGCATCAGGCACCCAAAGCATGGTGCACCTGTCCCCCATGCAACATGCTGGACTGATTCAAGCCTTCAGCGACCTTGCCGACGACCTAGATATCCTGATCGTTGATACGGCTGCCGGTATTGGCGACGAAGTGGTGAGCTTTGTGCGGGCTGCACAAGAAATATTGCTGGTAGTCACCGATGAGCCTACCTCCATCACCGACGTTTATGCGCTGATCAAACTGCTCAATCGTGATTACGGCGTAACCCGTTTTCGCATGTTGGCCAATATGACGCACACGCCCCAAGAGGGCCGTAATCTATTTGCAAAACTGTCTAAAGTAACGGATCGTTTTCTGGATGTGGCGCTACAGTATGTAGGAGCCATTCCCTATGATGAAATGGTACGCAAGGCAGTACAGAAGCGCTCCGCGGTGTATGAGGCTTATCCTCATTCGAGATGTGCTCTGGCATTTAAGTCGGTTGCGCAAAAAGTGAACACTTGGCCGTTGCCTGCCACACCGCGCGGTCATCTCGAATTTTTCATTGAGCGCCTAATACAGCCTGCTACAGATACTTCCGCATGACAGTAGGCGGGTCCTGTATGTACTACAGCAAGACACAGGCAAAGGATTCACAATACCGGCTCGTTGAACAGTATGCCCCTTTAGTTAAGCGTATCGCTTATCATCTGTTGGCTCGCCTACCTGCCAGTGTGCAACTGGATGATCTTATACAGGCTGGAATGATTGGTCTGCTTGAGGCATCAGGGAAGTATAATGCTGAGAAGGGAGCTAGCTTCGAGACCTACGCAGGCATCCGCATACGCGGTGCTATGCTTGACGAGGTTCGTAAGGGAGACTGGGCACCGCGTTCGGTACACCGCAATTCACGCATGGTCAGTGATGCCATTCGTGTTATTGAGGCTAGAACCGGGCGTGATGCCAAAGATCAAGAAGTGGCCGCTGAACTTAAGTTAAGTCTTGATGAGTATTATGGCCTTCTAGGCGATACTCTGGGCAGCCGGCTGTTCAGTTTTGATGATCTGTTTCAGTCTGGGGAACATGGTGAGCTAGGTGAGGAGGCGGGCAGTACCCACTCTGAGCCTTCTCGCGACCTTGAAGACGAGCGGTTTCAGCAAGCCTTAGCTGAAGCTATTGATAGTCTTCCTGAGCGCGAAAAACTGGTGTTATCGCTTTACTATGACGAAGAGTTAAACCTGAAGGAAATTGGTCAGGTGCTAGGGGTCAGTGAATCGCGCGTTAGCCAGTTGCATAGTCAGTGCGCCGCCCGCCTGCGAGCCCGCCTTAGCGAGTGGCGAGTCCGCTGACTGTCTGCTTTGCCAAGAGATTGTGAGACTTTTTGGAGGTTGATTTGGACAAGAACATGAAAATTCTCATTGTTGACGACTTTTCGACAATGAGACGGATCATCAAGAATCTCTTGCGTGATCTTGGTTTTACCAACACGTCAGAGGCAGATGATGGCGCCACGGCGTTACCCATGCTGCAAAACGGTAACTTTGACTTTTTAGTGACGGATTGGAACATGCCCGGGATGACGGGTATTGATCTGCTAAAAGCCGTGCGTGCCGATGAGCGTCTCAAAGCCTTGCCAGTTTTGATGGTAACGGCGGAGGCTAAACGGGATCAGATCATTGAGGCCGCTCAGGCAGGTGTTAACGGCTATGTGGTTAAGCCGTTTACTGCCCAAGTGCTCAAGGAAAAAATCGACAAAATCTTCGTGCGCGTCGGCAGCTAAGGTTGATGCCAAGAGGTCTATATGGTGCAAAATGAAGACAGCATGGTGGATTTCGAGGCGAAACTTAAATTCCACGCGCAGCATCTGATCGATAGCCTTGAGCAGGGGCGCTTTGGCGAGGCCGTTGAGACTATCCAGCGTATTAATCAAACCCGCGATCAGGGCTTGTACTTGGAAGTGGGGCGGCTGACCCGTCAGCTGCACAGTGCCATCGTCAAGCTGGAAATGGATGCCTGTGAAGAGCATGGAGACACTTCACAGATTACCGATGCTACCGATCGTTTGTCCTATGTCGTAGATATGACGGAAAAGGCTGCAAACCGCACCATGGATTTGGTAGAAGAGTGCGGCCCGCTGGTCAACTATCTCAGCTATGAAGCCCAGAGCCTGTCAGATGACTGGCAAAAGTTCATGCATCGCGAGATGACGGCAGAACAGTTTCGTGATCTGACCAAGCGTATTGATATATTTTTGGGTAGGAGCCTAGAAAATAGCAATAAGCTGTCAGATAACCTGAGTAATATCCTGCTGGCACAAGACTTTCAGGACCTGACAGGCCAAGTGATCAAGCGCGTCACGCAATTGATCAGTGAAGTAGAGGGTAGTTTGCTTGAGCTGGTGCTGATGGCTAGTAAGGTCAATCAGTTTGCCGGTATTCAGCATGACCATGACGAGTTGCGTGCAGAACATTTGAATAATAATGCCAAAGACCCCTCCAAAGGAGAGGGTCCGCAAATGCGGGCAGATACACGCGAAGACGTCGTGTCAGGACAGGACGATGTTGACGATCTGCTTTCAAGTCTTGGTTTCTAGGTAGGGGATACCAATATGAGCTTCGACGCTGACGAAGAGATCCTGCAGGATTTTCTGGTTGAAGCAGGTGAGATTCTCGAGCTGCTGTCTGAGCAGCTTGTCGAGCTGGAAGGTGCTCCCGATGATATGGCTTTGCTTAATGCCATTTTCCGTGGCTTCCACACCGTAAAAGGTGGTGCTGGGTTTCTTCAGCTGCATGCTTTAGTCGAGTGCTGCCACTCTGCTGAGAATATTTTCGACATCCTGCGAAAGGGCGAAAAGCGCGTTGATTCGGCGTTGATGGACGTAGTGCTACAGGCCCTAGATTCCGTTAACGAAATGTTTTCCCAAGTACGTGAACGCGTGGAGCTGACTCCTGCTAGTCCGGAGCTGCTGGCCGCCCTAGCACAGTTGGCTGATCCAGATGCTGCACCGCCGTCTGCGCCAGAGCCGGTTGCTCCTGTTGTAACGCCTGAGCCTCCTGAGCCTGTAGCGGTAGCGCATTCCTCTGCGGCAGACATCACCGATTTAGAATTTGAACAGATGCTGGATAAGGCCGTTGGTCAGCCAAGTGCTACGCCAAATGCCAGTGCAGCGGGATCTGACGAAATCTCCGATGATGAGTTTAATGCGCTGCTTGATCAGCTGCATGGTGTGGGTGGTGCTCCAGTCGGCATGCCAGCACCCGCTGCTGAGACGGAAAGCCCAGCCGCACCAGCGGCGGCGAGTGCCGGTGCTAAGGCCAGCACAAGCGACGAAATTACCGATGATGAGTTCGAGGCGCTGCTAGACCAGCTGCACGGCAAGGGGAAATTTGCTGAGGCTCCGGCCACTGACGTGTCCCAAACTCCATCGGCACCTTCGGCAGAGGTTTCGGCGGATGCTCCGGCCGCTAAGTCTAATACTGAGCTGATTACCGACCATGAATTTGAGGCGCTGTTGGATCAGCTGCATGGTAAGGGGCAGTTCAGCGTAGCACCTGCCTCAGAGGCGGCTGCGCAAGCGCCTGCCGCAGCTGCCCCTGCGGCGGCCCCCAAACCCAGCCCAGCACCAGTGCCAGCGCCAGCACGCACTGAAACGCCCAGCGCTGCACGCGCTCCGGCTGCCACTGCGCCTGTAACGGAAAAACCGGTTGCGAGCGAAGCGGAAACCACCGTGCGGGTCGACACAGCCCGGCTCGATGAAATCATGAACATGGTTGGCGAGTTGGTGTTGGTGCGCAACCGCTTGGTGCGCCTTGGCAGTACCAGTGGCGACGAGACTATGGCTAAAGCCGTATCCAACTTGGATGTGGTGACGGCTGATCTGCAAACAGCGGTTATGAAAACCCGCATGCAGCCGATCAAGAAAGTCTTCGGGCGTTTTCCCCGGCTGGTGCGTGACTTGGCACGCAGCCTGAAGAAAGAAATTAACCTTGAGCTAGTGGGGGAAGAAACCGACCTCGACAAAAACTTGGTTGAAGCCCTCGCCGATCCGCTGGTGCACTTGGTGCGTAACGCGGTCGACCATGGCGTGGAGTCACCCGAGGAGCGCGAGGCTGCCGGTAAGCCTAGAGTTGGCCATGTGGTGCTCTCTGCTGAGCAGGAGGGTGATCACATCCTGCTGATGATTACCGATGACGGTAAAGGCATGGATGCTGAAGTGCTGCGCGCCAAAGCCGTAGAAAAAGGCTTGTTGGATCGCGACGCCGCCGAACGCCTCAGTGAAGTGGATTGCTACAACCTGATTTTTGCGCCGGGATTTTCCACCAAGACCGAAATTTCCGATGTTTCGGGTCGTGGTGTAGGCATGGACGTGGTCAAGACCAAGATTTCCCAACTCAATGGCACTGTCAATGTGTCGTCGAGAAAGGGCTATGGCTCGAAGATCATCATTAAAGTGCCGCTGACTCTGGCCATCATGCCGACGCTGATGGTGGTATTGGACAAGCAAGCCTTTGCCTTCCCGCTGGTGAACGTCAATGAAATCTTCCACCTTGATCTGTCGAAAACCAATGTGGTTGACGGGCAAGAGGTGGTCATCGTGCGCGACAAAGCGCTACCGCTGTTCTACCTAAAGCGCTGGCTGATTCAGGGCATGGCCCATGAAAAACAGTGTGAGGGCCATGTAGTCATCATCAGCGTCGGCATTCAACGCATTGGTTTTGTGGTGGATCAGTTGGTGGGGCAAGAGGAAGTGGTCATCAAGCCTTTGGGGCGGATGTTGCAGGGAACCCCCGGCATGTCTGGGGCAACCATTACAGGTGACGGACGGATAGCCTTGATTCTGGATGTTCCCAGCATGCTCAAGTGTTACGCACGGCGGATCTGAATAAGCAGAACAGCGGTCTGTAAGCCGCTGTTCTAAGGAGTATGCTTCATGTCAGTCAAGGTTCTGGTAGTAGATGACTCCGGCTTTTTCCGTCGCCGTCTTACTGAAATTCTTTCATCTGATATCAACATTAAAGTTGTTGGGACGGCTAGCAACGGGCGAGAAGGTATTGAGCAAGCTCAGTTGCTTAAACCCGACGTGATTACTATGGACTATGAGATGCCATTTTTGGACGGCATCTCAGCAGTCAGGCAAATCATGCAGTTATGTCCAACCCCGGTACTGATGTTTTCCTCGCTGACGCATGAGGGCGCGCGGGTGACGCTTGATGCGCTAGATGCGGGGGCCGTGGATTATCTACCAAAGAATTTCGAGGATATTTCCCGAAATCCAGACAAGGTGCGGCAGTTACTCTGCGATAAGGTGAAGGAAATTGCTCGAAGCAATCGACGCTTTACGGGCTTTTCCAGTGATGCAGCGCCCTCTGTGCCACCCCTTGCCCATAGCACAGGAGGTGGGGCGGGTGCGGCTATTTCTGCGCCAGCACCTGCGCGGCGTCCACTCTATTCCACCACAAGTGGACTGACAGCGGCGCGCCGTAAGGCCTACAAGCTGGTAGCAATCGGTACCTCTACCGGTGGACCCGTGGCTTTGCAGCGTGTGCTGACAAAGCTGCCGGAGAATTTCCCAGCGCCCATTGTGCTGATTCAGCACATGCCTGCGACCTTCACTAAAGCCTTTGCCGAACGCCTTGATAAGCTGTGCCGGATTCGCGTCAAAGAGGCTGAGGATGGCGATGTGCTGCACCCCGGCCTTGCGCTTTTGGCCCCAGGTGGTAAGCAGATGATGGTGGATGGGCGAGGCACTGTGCGCATTTTGCCGGGAGATGAACGCCTGAATTACAAGCCTAGCGTAGATGTCACTTTTGGTTCAGCGGCTAAAGCCTTTCAAGACAAGGTATTGGCGGTGGTACTTACCGGGATGGGCTCTGACGGGCGGGAAGGTGCGCGTTTGCTCAAGCAGAGCGGTAGTCAGGTTTGGACGCAGGATGAGGCAAGCTGTGTGATTTACGGTATGCCCATGGCCGTGTTCAAAGCGGATCTTAGTGATGCCGTTTACAGTCTTGATGACATTGGTCAGCGCCTGACCGAGGTCTGCCAGTAAGGTGCCGCCATGGATTTTTTGAGCCTGCTGGGACTAACGCTCGCCATTGCGGCCATTGTAGGTGGAAATCTGCTTGAGGGTGGGCATGTTTCGGCGCTACTAAACGGCCCCGCAGCTTTGATCGTGCTGGGCGGAACATTGGGGGCTGTCTTGTTGCAGACCCCCTTTGCTGTATTCCGGCGGGCTTTGTATATGCTGCAGTGGATTTTTTTTCCACCGCGCATTGAGTTGGCAGCGGGCATTGGCAACGTCATCAAATGGAGCCAGATTGCTCGTAAGGACGGCTTGCTGGGGTTGGAAGCCATGACCGATATTGAGCATGATCCTTACGCGCGGAAAGGTTTGCAGTTGCTGGTAGATGGTGCTGACTCGGGAGCCATCCGCAACGTCCTAGAAGTTGACCTCGAAACTCAGGAAAGTCGCGATCTACGCGCTGCAAAAGTCTTTGAAAGCATGGGAGGGTACTCACCGACTATCGGCATTATCGGGGCGGTGATGGGCTTGATCCATGTGATGGAAAACTTGGCAGATCCTACCCAGTTGGGGCGCGGTATCGCTGTAGCATTTGTAGCCACCATTTATGGGGTGGCCTTTGCCAACCTGCTGGTGCTTCCCATTGGTAATAAGTTGAAGGTAATCGTACAGCAGCAGTCCCATTACCGGGAAATGATTCTGGAGGGACTGCTGTCCATTGCCGAAGGCGAGAATCCCCGCGCCATCGAGCTGAAACTGCAAGGCTTCATGGACTGAATCCCATGGCTCGTCGTCGGCGGCGCAATCATGAAGAGCACGAAAACCATGAGCGGTGGCTGGTTTCGTATGCTGATTTTATTACCCTGCTGTTTGCCTTCTTTGTGGTGATGTACTCGATCTCTTCTATTAATGAGAGTAAGTACAAAGTGTTCACCGAGTCCTTAGAAGGCGTGTTCAGTGAGCCGGAGCGCTCCTCTAAGCCCATACAAATCGGTCAGGAGCGCCCGCGCGCCAATGCACCAGGCGGTGTCAATGAGACGGTTGATCCGCTGGAAAATATAGGGCAAAGCATGCAGGAGGCTTTTGGGGATTTGGTTAACAGCGGGCAGATTAGCTTGCGCGGCAACGAAATGTGGCTGGAGATTGAGCTGAATTCGAGTCTGCTATTTCCTAGCGCAGGTGCTATGCCTAACGATAACGCTTTTGCCTTGGTTGAAAAGATAGCCAAAATATTGGCACCTTATAAAAATCCGATTCGTGTTGAAGGCTTCACGGATAATCTTCCCATTGGTTCAGGCGGTTATCCCACCAACTGGGAGTTATCTACGGCGAGGGCATCTAGCATCGTACGTTTGTTGGCGATTCACGGGGTTGAGCCCGGTAGATTGTCTGCTGTTGGCTATAGTGAGTTCAGGCCGTTAGCGGATAACGCGACAACAAGTGGGCGAGCACGCAATCGGCGGGTAGTGTTGGCGGTGTCTAGAGACTTTGATATTCGGCGCAATATGACGCGCTTCACAGGGCAGCCTTCTCAGACAGCAGCAAAGCCTGCTGATGGGGCCGCTCGTAACGGTTCGACCAATGGCTCATCTGTTCCCTAATGATAAGTCTTGTCTGCAAGGCTGGAAGGAAGATAAATACTCATGAGAGTCTGGGCAGTAGCCAATCAAAAGGGGGGCGTGGGCAAGACGACCACCTCTATCGCTTTAGCGGGGCTACTGGCCGACGCGGGTAAGCGAGTAGTCATGGTGGATCTGGATCCGCATGGCTCCATGACCAGCTACTTTGGTTACGATCCGGATAGTCTCGAACACAGTGTTTTTGATTTATTTCAGTATCCAAAAGGCGATGCCATATCGCCCTTAGATCTGCTGCTACCCAGCAGCCACGAAAATGCGTTCTTATTGCCCTCCAGTACGGTGTTAGCCACCTTAGAACGGCAATCACCTAGTCAGAGTGGTTTGGGGTTGGTGATTTCTCGCAGCTTGGCTCAACTCTGGGGTGATTTCGACCACGCTATTATTGACAGTCCACCCTTGTTAGGTGTGCTGATGGTGAATGCACTGGCCGCTAGCCAGCAGTTGATCATTCCTGTGCAAACGGAGTTTTTGGCCCTAAAAGGTCTTGAGCGCATGGTGAGCACCTTGACCATGATTAACCGTTCTCGGCGTCAAGCGTTGCCTTACACTATCGTGCCTACTCTGTTTGATCGCAGAACGCAGGCCTCGCTGGGTGCACTTACGCTACTGCGTGATGATTATGGTGAGCACCTCTGGCCTGCGTTCATTCCGGTGGATACACGCTTGCGAGATGCGAGTCGGGCGGGACTGATGCCTTCGCAGCAGGATGCCAATGGGCGCGGTGTCCTTGCTTATCGAGCACTGCTCAAACATTTGCTAGAGACCCAAGTTGCTCCTATGGTGGCTTAAGATATCGGCTATGGTGTTCTTTTATCAGCTGACTTCGGGCAGACTCAAGTTAGTTATCTGTTGTTTCTGCGTTGTTATTTGTAAAGTTGAGGCCTGCTTATGAGTCGCTCCGTATTGACAGCAACCCAGCCTAAGATGGTTTTGCAGTCCTATCTTGACGACTTGTTGCAAGAGGCCCTGCTAGATCTTGAGTCTGAAGTACCGCCATTAGCGCCTGCTCCGGTGGTAAGCCCTGCTGCTCCTGTGGTGGTGGCTCCGGTAGTGATGCCTGTGCTAGAAATAGAAGTGCCGGTTACTTTACCTGCACCTGCACCTGCCATCGTAGCCTTAGAAAAAAGCTTATCAGTACCCGTTATTGCGTCGCCCTGCGTACCTGATGCTACTGTGCCGATGGTAGACCCTGTGCCGCAAGCCACACGGGAGATGCCGGCTTCACCCGTAGAGGCACTGATTCCTGATTGGGCTGGAGCTTCCTTTGAGTGCTTATTGTTCAATGTGGCTGGATTGACACTGGCGGTTCCACTCGTCAGTCTGGGCTCCATTTATCCCTTGGACGCCGAGGAGCTCACGCCTCTGTTTGGCCAGCCGGATTGGTTTTTGGGCATACTGCCCGGCCCTGCAGGCAACTTGAAAGTGTTAGATACCGCGCGCTGGCTGATACCAGACCGGTATCGTGATGATTTCCGAGAGGGGCTAAAATATGCCATCTCTATTCAAGGATACGATTGGGGCTTAGCTGTACATCAGGTGAACCGCTCTATTCGCCTTCACCCGGATGAGGTCAAATGGCGGACTCAGCGTAGCCAACGCCCTTGGCTGGCAGGTACAGTCATCGAACACATGTGTGCCTTGCTGGATATAACCGCTCTGGCCGAGTTGATTGCCAGTGGAGCAACCAGACACAAGGATTTTTTGTCAGGGAACTAGCAGCGAGCAGTAGTCCAATAATAGTTAGCGGGTAGAGGCAAAGCTGCTTAGGCCATACCTATTAAATCGACTGCTCCGGCAGTGCTAAAGAGGCCAGTTGCATCATGAAAAATACAACGTCCGTTCAGGGCTCTGATGATCCCATTCTGCAATGGGTTACCTTCCGTCTGGATGATGAAACCTATGGCATCAATGTGATGCAAGTGCAGGAAGTGCTGCGCTATACCGAAATTACCCCTGTTCCGGGGGCTCCGGGCTATGTGCTGGGCATTATTAACCTGCGCGGTAACGTGGTGACGGTTATTGATACCCGCCAGCGCTTTGGGCTTGCACCTGCGCCCATTACCGATAACACCCGGATCGTGATTATCGAGGTGGATCGGCAGGTGGTGGGTATTTTAGCTGACAGCGTGGCGGAAGTGGTTTATCTGCGCCAGTCAGAAATCGAAACTGCACCTAATGTTGGTAATGAAGAGTCTGCTAAATTCATTCAGGGTGTCTGCAATAAGAATGGTGAGCTGCTGATTCTGGTCGATCTGGAAAAAATGATGTCAGACGACGAATGGTCAGAGCTGGAGAATATTTGATCCATGCTAACCGTGGTTGTGCTGGTAGTTGTGGCCTGCTATGCCGCGCTGGCGGGCTCTTGTCTGTGGCTGCTACGTCAGCTGCGGCAACAAGAGCAGCGGGAGGCTGAGCACGTCGCACGGTTGGAGCAGCTGATCAAACGGCTAGACAGCCGATTTGAAGTTCATCGGGCAAATGGCATTCGTATGGGAGAGCAGCTTCGGGAGTTACGCGAACAGCGCGACCTGCGCGAGCTGCCGAAGATCGTCAAGCTGTTGTCTGAGCGAGTGGCTCGGTTGGAGCAGTCCGATTCGGGCAGCCACTCCTTCACTCAGGCGGCTCGACTGGCCAGTATGGGCGCTACGCCCGATGAATTGACGCGTACCTTTGGCCTCACTCAAGCTGAGGCGGAGTTGATGAGCCGTGTGCAGCAAAGCCGCGGATCTGCTAACTAGGGTTTTGGTCGTTAACCTTGGTTTTTCACTGCTGCCTTATGAGCCTTTAGTTCCTTCCTCTCTTGCTTATATCTCCTAGCCTATAGCGGTTATCTATAGGCTGGATTGATCATACAGATTTCCGAAATACTCCATCCAGACGTAAAGTGGCACTCTTCTTTCTTGGTGTGCTGCTCTAGCACGGGCTTTATGGCTCGATGATGCTACCTGGCGCACCTTCCATTTTCCCACTTTAAAGGAAGGCTGGTGAAAAAACTCTCTCTTGCCATTGGTGCCTGTGTTGCGGGCTATTTAGCGACGGTATATACCCTTGACCGATTTGATCAGCAGTTAAGCGAGCAGCGTTTGGCGCAGGCTGGGCTGAGCAAAATGGACGATCTAACCCGTAAGGCAGTGACGGTATTTAACGAAAACGGCTGCCGCTATTGTCATACGCCAGACAGCGAAATGCCGTTCTACGCTCATTTTCCAGTGGCGCAACAGCTGATGGAGCATGATGTACAGCGTGCGCTGCGCCAGTTCAATATCGGGCCGCTGCTGAGTCGCATACAGCAGGGTCAGCCTTTGTCAGAAGTGGACTTGGCCAAGATCGAGTCGGTGCTGGCAGATAACGCCATGCCGCCCAATCTATATTTGAGTATGCACTGGGCGTCCAGGCTGTCTGATGACGAAAAGGCCGTGCTGAATGACTGGGTGAAAGCCGAGCGCAGCAAACAGCATCCAGCCGCTGTGGTGGCTGCTGAGTTTAAATATGAGGCCGTGCAGCCCATCACCACGCAGTTTCCAGTTAGTCCGGCCAAGGTGGCTCTTGGTGAGAAGCTCTATCACGACACGCGCCTGTCGGGTGATAACAGTGTTTCTTGCGCCAGTTGCCATTCTCTGAGCACCGGTGGCGTTGACCGTTTGGATGTTTCAACCGGGGTTAAAGGCTCGCAGGGGCCAATCAACGCGCCTACTGTGTTTAATGCGGCGTTCAATATTCATCAGTTCTGGGATGGTCGCGCCAAAGACCTGCAAGCACAGGCCGGTGGCCCGCCGATGAATCCTTTGGAGATGGCCTCGAACTCGTGGGAGCAGATTGTCAGCAAGCTGGCCCAAGACCTGCCGTTAAAGGCTGAGTTTGCAGCCATTTATCCCAAGGGTATTTCGGGCGAAAACATCACTGATGCCATCGCTGAGTTTGAGAAAACCTTGGTGACGCCCAATAGCCGCTTTGATCGCTATCTGAAGGGTGATAAAGCTGCTTTGAATGAGCAAGAACAGGCGGGTTATGCGCTGTTCAAGGCCAATAAGTGCGCGACCTGCCATGTGGGCGAAGCCATGGGCGGTCAGTCCTTTGAGTTGATGGGCGTGAAGCAGGATTACTTTGCTGCTCGTGGTGCTCCACTGACTGAGGTGGATCACGGGCGCTATAACCTGACTAAAGATGCAAATGATATGCATCGTTTTAAAGTGCCAACCCTGCGTAATGTGGCACTGACGCCGCCTTATTTCCACGATGCCAGCGCAAAAACCTTGGAGGATGCCGTAGATAAAATGGCGCTCTATCAGGTAGGCGTTCAGCTATCTACTGATGAAGTCAGCAAGATAGCCGCCTTCTTGCGCACCCTGAATGGTGAGTACAGGGGTGAGCTTCTGAAGTAAGCGCAGGCTAAGTACAGGCTATTCGAGCAGCATCGGGTGGCCTGTATTAGCGCTATAGGGAGGTTGCGGAGCTAGGAGGTTGAGGGCTTTGGCTCGTCAAATCCGGGCGGGCACTTACCCTTCAGATACCAAGCAAAGGCGATGATTTCGGCAATGCACAGGTAGAGGCTTTCAGGAATGCTATCGCCTAGTTCTAGCTGAGCCAGCAGCCGAACCAGTTCGGCGTTCTCGTAGATCGGAACTTCGTATTCACGAGCGACTGCTAAAATGGCCTCGGCCAGCTGGTCATCACCCTTGGCGGTCAGGGTAGGGGCACGGTTGCCGTCATAGCTTAGGGCAATGGCTTGGCGTGCAGGCTGTTCGGCGGAACTCATGCAGTTTCATCCACGAAGCGTTGTTCTAGCGCGGTGCGTCGCCCTTGTGGCGGCTTGCCCTGTTGGCAGTGTAGTTCCTGAATATTAAGGCCTGCTGCGGTAAGTTGGCAGCGCAGGTGTTCCAGTTCCTGTTGAATGAGCTGGGTGGTTTCTGAACGCTCTGCCCAAAATTGGCTGGAAATTTGCCCTTCTCTGAGTTGAGCCTGTACCTGCAAAGGCCCAAGGGGCGGGATGTCAAAGGCGAGATCAATTTTCCAAATCGGCTGGCTTGGCTCTGTATTCTGGTGACGGCTGTCTGCTTGCTCGCGTTGCAGGCGTAGTTGCACAAAGCGGATGTCTTGCCCATTGCAAAGAGGTAATTCCATTTGCCATGTGGTGATTTGCAGGCCTTCTGCTGTGGTTTGCGTCTGTGCAAGGCTGGACAGTTGATGGCTTTGCAGGCGCGCGATGGCGGCGGTGGCCAGTTTTAGCAAGGCTTCTTCAAGGGGCTGTTCAGCCTCGTCGTGCTGCATGTCCTGATGCTGCCGTACACGGCTTGGCATGGGGAAGTCCAAGGCTTGCAGGCGCATAGCGGGCGCTAATTGGCTAAAGAGCTGTCGGGCCAGCAGCGGCAAACTAGCCTGCTGATAGGGATTGTTCGGCGGCGTGGCTACAGGCAAGGGTGGCGGTGCTGGGCTTTGGCTGGTTGTGCTCGCAGCGGGCAGCGGTGTAGCTGTCGTTGTTTGGCGCTGAGAGGGATCAGCGCTGAATTGGCTTATCAAACGCAACAGTCCGGCTTTGGGGTCTTGCGGGGCAGCTTCAATAAAGAGGCCACTGGGCCGCTGCGCCACGGGTAGCAACTGGAACAGTATCGGCTTGTTAGGAGTTTCTTCGGGCGCTGCTTCAAAAGTGCCTTGTGGGAGGTAATCGGCGCGGGCCAGCTGTGTTGATGGGGTGACCAATGGCGGTAGCGGAGCGGCGGTTGTGGCGCCTGGGCTAAAAAGCTGCCGTGCCAGCAAGGGCAAGCTGGTCTGCTGGTAGGGATTGCTCGGTGGTGTGGCTACAGGTAAGGGCAGCGCTGCTGCTGGGTTTGGGCTGATCGTGTTCGTAATGGGCGGCGGCGTAGCCGTCGTTGTTTGGCGTAGCGGCAGACTGGCGCTGAGTTGGCTCATCAAGTACAGCCATCCGGCCTTGGGATCTTGCGGAGCGGCTTGGATAAAGAAACTGTTGGGTCGCAACACGGCGGGCAGTAATGATAAAAGGATTGGCTTGCTGGGTGTCTCGGTTAGCGGTTGCGGGTTGCTCGACGCAGTTAAGGGTTGTGGCGCTGTTGGGGTGCTCGGAGTCGCTGTTGCTGTAGTAGGGGCTTGCGGCCCGCTACTAGAACTGAGTTGGGCGATTAAGCGCAGCAGTCCCGCTTTGAGGTCTTGCTGTGGCGTATCGGCTACCTCTCCCGTTAATAAGCCAGCCTCCAGAAAAAGGCCGCTGTGCCGCAACACCTGAGCCAGCGACTGCGGCTGAGTCAGTTTGCTGATATCTGGCAGTAAGGTCAGCAGCTTATTCAGCATCGGCTGAAGGTTCGGTGACTGTTGGGCAATCGCTTGCATCTGTTGAAACAAAGGGAGCAGCGGCACTTGGCGGGTAAACTGAGCCTCCAATGACTGTTGGACGACCAATTTATCCAACTGCCCAGTCAATGGAACAAAGGTTAATGCCTGCTTGCCCTGTACCTGTGCGGTAAGCAAGCTGTTGATGGGGAGAGGATGTGGCGACTCCACAAGCATTTTTTGCCCGGCCAGCGGCGTATTAAGCAGGCTGATCAGCGCCTGAAAACGGCCCGCTGTGCCTTCAGGGTGCGGCTGGCTGGCCAATACTTTGGCTTGTAGTTGCGTGCCGATGGGCAGTTGTTCGGTGTCGAGGCTTTCCAGTGGTGGTGCTACGCCGCTCTGTGGCTGAGCCAGTAAGCGGTTCTCCGGCAGCGCTGTCAGGTTGTAGCTTGAACCCAAGCTGAGGGGTGTGCGGCTTTGTGTTTCAACAAGCATCGGCGGAGCGCCTTCTGGCAGCAGACGCAAACTGACCTGAAAGCCTTGGCCTGTGGGATTTGGCTTGACTTCCACCACCTCGGCTTTACTGGAGGTGCCCAGTGTCAGCCCGCTTTGCAGGGGTTGCAGCAGTTTGAGTATCAGTTCGATACTGCTGCCCCCTGTGCGTAGGCTCATGGGCAGGCTGATGGATGGAATACCCTTGATTTCGGTCATGGCAGTTCAAATGCCTGTGCAAGCCAATCGGGAGAAAGTCGGTGGCGCGGAAGGGGCTATGTATAATTCCCGCGCTGACGAAGCCTCCTCAGTATAACGGCCAGTCTCAGCTTGTCTTGATTGCCAATCAGCGATGAACACTGCCGCACAGGAGTGACACCGATGTTCAACAACAGGGATGTCCGAAAAGGGAATGCACTTGATGAGCACTGCTGAGCCTGCCTTTTTGGAAGCGCTGGATCTGTCCTGTGAGCGGGATGGGCGCTTGCTGTTTGAGCACCTCAATCTACAGTTATGTGCGGGCGATATGCTGCAAGTTTCCGGGCCGAATGGCAGCGGTAAAACCAGCCTGTTGCGCTTATTAGCCGGTTTGATGCTGCCCGCTGCCGGGGAGATCCGCCTACAAGGCCAGAGCATCACCCAGCAAGCCGATGCTTTGGCGCGCCATCTACTGTGGATCGGCCATGCTCCCGGTATCAAAGGCTTGCTGACGGCGGAGGAAAATCTGCATTGGCTCTGTGCCTTGATGCAACGTCCCGCTACCCCTGAGGCCATTTGGACAGCCTTGGCGGCTGTCGGCCTGCGCGGTTTTGAGGATGTGCCCTGTTACACGCTCTCAGCAGGTCAGCAGCGCCGGGTGGCCTTAGCGCGACTCTACCTAGAGCCGCCACCGCTGTGGATTCTTGACGAACCCTTTACCGCCTTGGATCGCCAAGGTGTGCTGCAATTGGAGGGGCATCTAGCTGAGCATTGTCAGCAGGGCGGCCTGTTGGTGTTCACCACCCATCACAGTTTGACTGAGCAGCCGCTGGGTTTTCGTGAGTTGGATTTAGGACGGCAGGTCGCATGAGTTCCATCTTTATACTGCTGGTGCAGCGCGAGGCGCGTCTGCTGTGTCGGCGACCGGCAGAGCTGATCAATCCACTGGTGTTTTTCAGTCTGGTAATGATGCTGTTTCCGCTGGCAGTGGGCCCGGAAAGCCGTCTCTTGCAAACGCTATCCCCCGGTTTGATCTGGGTGGCGGCTTTGCTGGCGGTGTTGCTCTCGTTGGATGGACTGTTTCGCAGTGATTTTGAAGATGGCTCACTGGAGCAGTGGGCGGTCTCACCCTGTTCTCTGCCTTGGCTGGCGTTGGCTAAGGTGCTGGCCCATTGGTTGTTTTCTGGGTTGCCGCTGGTGTTATTGGCACCCTTGTTGGGGCTGATGTTGGGCTTACCTGCTGAGAACCTACCCACATTGTTGCTGTCCTTGCTACTGGGAACGCCGGTACTCAGCTTACTGGGCGCTATTGGTGCCGCCCTGACGGTGGGGCTCAAGCGCGGTGGCTTGTTGCTGGCACTGCTGATTTTACCCCTGTACATCCCGGTGCTGATCTTTGGCAGTGGAGCCTTGCAGGCTGCTTTGCAGGGCTTTTCAGCCACAGGGCATCTGCTGTGGTTGGCCAGTTTGAGCCTATTGGCCATCACCCTTGCACCCTTTGCCATTGCCGCTGGATTGCGCATCGGCTTGGCTGAATAAACCGCATGATTTGCCAGTCCCCCCTGAGACGAGTCGAATAACAATGAACTGGACATGGTTTCACAAGCTGGGCTCTCCCAAGTGGTTTTACGAGATAAGCGGTCGCTGGCTGCCTTGGCTAGTCGGGGCGGCAGCGCTGTTGTTGACGGTTGGAATCCTCTGGGCGCTGGCTTTTGCACCGGCGGATTACCAGCAAGGCAATAGTTTCCGCATCATCTACATTCATGTGCCTGCGGCCTTTTTGGCACAGTCGATTTACATGATGCTGGCGGTAGCTGGGGTGGTGGGTTTGGTCTGGAAGATCAAGCTGGCCGATGTTGCCTTGCAGCAAGCCGCACCCATCGGTGCTTGGATGTGCGCCTTAGCGTTAATCACCGGAGCCATCTGGGGGAAGCCGACTTGGGGTGCTTGGTGGGTATGGGATGCGCGCTTAACAGCCATGCTGATTCTGCTGTTTCTCTACATTGGCATCATCGCGCTAGGGCAGGCCATCAGTAACCGAGAGAGCGCCGCCCGTGCCTGTGCTGTGCTGGCCATTGTTGGGGTGGTGAATATCCCCATCATTAAATACTCGGTGGAGTGGTGGAATACCCTGCATCAGCCCGCCACCTTCAAACTGACCGAAAAACCGGCCATGCCCGTGGAAATGTGGCTGCCTTTGCTGGTGCTGGTGCTGGGCTTTTACTGCTTCTTTGCAGCGGTACTGCTGATGCGTATGCGTTTAGAGCTGCTCAAGCGCGAGGCGCGCAGCAGTTGGGTTCAAGCAGAAATCAAGGCGCTGGTAGGGAAAGGCATATGAGCTTTGCATCCTTTGACGAATTTTTGGCCATGGGTAACCACGGCCTGTATGTGTGGTCGGCCTTCGGTATCAGCCTGCTGGTGCTGGGCTTAAATGGGTTGCTGCCCGTGCTGGCGCGCCGTCGTTATCTGCATGCCGAGGCGCGCCGTTTGCGCCGGGAGGAGGCACTGTGAATCCGCTGCGTAAGAAGCGCCTGTTGATCATTCTAGCCATTGTGCTGGGCGTGGGAGCGGCTGTGGCGCTGGCCCTGTTTGCCTTGCAACAGAACATCAACCTCTTTTATACGCCGACGCAAATTGCCAGCGGCGAAGCCCCAGAAGGCGCACGGATTCGGGCCGGTGGTCTGGTGGAAAAGGGCTCTTTGATCCGGGACGAGCAGTCGTTGGCGGTGTCCTTTCGGGTGACTGATGGGGTGAAGGCTATCATCATCCGCTATCAGGGCATCCTGCCGGATCTGTTCCGCGAGGGGCAAGGCATCGTGGCTTTGGGGCGGGTTACCCCTCAAGGGCAGTTGATAGCCGATGAAATTCTGGCCAAGCACGACGAAAAGTACATGCCGCCGGAGGTTGCTCAGGCATTGGAGCAAAGCGGCATGATGAAACACTACGAGCCGAAAAAGCCGGGAGCCGTCCAGTGATTCCCGAACTTGCTCAGTTGTCTTTAATTCTGGCCCTGTGTTTGGCGGTGGTGCAGGGCACGCTGCCTTTAATCGGCGCATGGCGCGGTGATCGGCAATGGATGGAACTGGCGCGCCCTGCGGCTTGGGGGCAGTTTGCTTTTCTGTTGTTTGCCTTTCTCTGCCTGAGCTATGCCTTTCTGACGGATGATTTCTCCGTGGCTTATGTGGCCAGCAACTCCAACACTGCGCTGCCTTGGTACTACAAGCTCAGTGCGGTTTGGGGCGCACATGAGGGCTCGTTGCTGCTCTGGGCGGTCATTCTAGGTGGTTGGACTTTTGCCGTGTCGGTGCTATCCCGCCAATTGCCAGAGGACATGCTGGCGCGCGTTTTGGCGGTGATGGGCTTAATCAGCAGCGGTTTTCTGTTGTTCCTGATCCGTACCTCAAATCCCTTTGCTCGTCTGTTGCCGCAAATGCCGGAAAATGGCCGCGACCTCAACCCATTGCTGCAAGATTTTGGGCTGATTGTGCATCCACCCATGCTGTATATGGGCTATGTGGGTTTTTCGGTGGCCTTTGCCTTTGCCATTGCCGCGCTGTTGGGTGGTCGCTTGGATGCGGCTTGGGCGCGCTGGTCGCGGCCTTGGACGCTGGTGGCGTGGGCCTTCCTCGGTATCGGGATTGTGCTGGGCTCTTGGTGGGCTTATTACGAGCTAGGCTGGGGCGGTTGGTGGTTCTGGGACCCGGTGGAAAACGCCTCCTTTATGCCCTGGCTGGTGGGCACAGCGCTTTTGCATTCGCTAGCTGTCACCGAGAAGCGCGGCGTGTTTAAAAGCTGGACGGTACTGTTGGCGGTGGCGGCCTTCTCCCTCAGCTTGTTGGGCACCTTTCTGGTGCGCTCCGGGGTACTGACCTCCGTGCATGCCTTTGCTAATGACCCTGAACGCGGCACCTTTATCCTGATTTTCCTGCTGGTCGTGGTGGGCAGTTCACTGACGCTGTTTGCCCTGCGTGCGCCAGTGGTGAAAAGTCAGGTGAGCTTTGGCCTGTATTCGCGAGAAACCCTATTGCTGGTCAATAACCTGCTGTTGGTGGTGGCCACTGCGACCATCCTACTGGGTACCCTCTATCCCTTGCTGCTGGATGCGCTCTCTGGTGCAAAACTGTCGGTGGGGCCGCCTTACTTCAATGCGCTGTTTTTACCCTTGATGGCTTTGCTGATGTTGACGCTGACCGTCGGCATCTTGGTGCGTTGGAAGGATACGCCGCTCAGTTGGCTGAGTAGCATGTTGCTGCCGGTGGGCGTCGCTTCCTTGGTGCTAGGTGCGTTGGCGGCTGCGCTGTTTGGGGATTTCCACTGGAGCGTGCTGGTGGTCTGTCTGCTGGCAGCTTGGGTGGTGCTAGGCGTGCTGCGCGATCTAGTGGATAAGCTCAAGCACAAGGGCTTAGGCGGCCTAAGTAGCCTGACGCTCAGCTATTGGGGTATGCAGCTTTCGCACCTAGGCTTAGTGGTGTGCGCCTTGGGCATTGTGTTGAGCAGCCAACAGAGCGTTGAGCGCGATCTGCGCATGGCCCCGGGCGATACAGTGGAGCTGGGCGGCTATCGTTTTATCTTCGAGGGTACAGAGCACTTCAATGGTCCGAACTATACGGCGGATCGGGGCAGCCTACAGGTGCTGGATGCACAGGGTGCCGAAATAGCGCGGCTGCATCCGGAAAAACGCCTGTACCAAGTACAGCAGATGCCCATGACAGAGGCCGGGATTGATGCCGGTTTCACGCGCGATCTCTACGTCGCCTTGGGCGAGCCGCTAGAGGGTAAGGCTTGGGCAGTGCGTATTCACATCAAATCCTTTGTGCGTTGGATTTGGCTTGGTGGCCTATTGGTGGCTGCCGGTGGTGTATTGGCTGCCCTTGATCGCCGCTACCGCCTAAAGGCGAAACTGCGAGTGCAAGAGGCTCTAAATCCCAAGGTTCAAGGAGCTTGACGATGAAGCGCGCCTTCTTGTTGTTGCCATTAGCCTTATTTTTGCTGATGGCGGTGTTTTTGTACCGTGGCCTCTTTCTTAAACCAGAGGAATTGCCCTCGGCGCTAATTGGTAAGCCGCTTCCGGTATTTTCCTTGCCCTCCGTGCTGGAGGATCAGCGGCTGATCAGTCAGGCTGATGTCGTTGGGCGTCCGGCCTTGCTCAATGTCTGGGCGACTTGGTGCATTGCCTGCAAGGTTGAGCATCCGGTGCTTAATAAGCTGGCCGCGCAGGGTGTCATCATTCATGGCATCAATTACAAGGATGACAACACCGCTGCGCGTCAGTGGCTGAAAGACTTCCTCAACCCCTACAAATTGAACATTCAGGATGAACAAGGCCGCCTTGGCTTGGATTTGGGCGTTTATGGCGCGCCGGAAACCTTTCTCATCGACAAACGCGGGGTGATTCGTCACAAGTTTGTCGGCGTCATCACCGAACAAGTTTGGCGTGAACAGTTGGCACCGCGCTATCAGGAGTTGCTAAGCGAATGAAAACCCTGATTGCCGCCGTGGCGCTAGGCTGGTCGCTCAACAGTATGGCCGCCATTGATACCTACGAGTTTTCGGGAGACGAGGAGCGTGCGCGTTACCGAGTTCTGGTGGAAGAACTGCGCTGCCCCAAATGCCAGAACCAGAACCTAGCAGATTCTAACGCCCCCATTGCCATGGATTTGCGCCGGGAGATCTATCGACTGCTCAAAGAAGGGCAAACGGACGCGCAGATTGTTGAGTATCTCGTGGCCCGTTACGGCGATTTCGTACGCTATAGCCCACCCTTGAACGCCAACACCTTGCTGCTGTGGCTGGGGCCGTTGGGCTTACTGGCAGGTGGAGCCGTGCTACTGCGCTTAATTGTGCGCCGTAAGCAACGCGTGCTGCCTGACGCACAGGATCAAGGCCTTTCGGACAGCGAACGCACCCGGCTGGCTTCTCTCTTGGATCACAAAACCGATGATTGATTTCTGGATTGCTGCCTCGTTATTGCTAGCAGCGGCGCTGGCGTTCTTGCTGATTCCCATCTGGCGTGGTTTGCGCGCTCAAAGCGAAGAGGATCGCACCGCCCTTAATGTCGCCCTGTATCAGGAGCATCTGGCGGAGCTTTCCGCGCAGCACATGGCCGGTACTTTATCGGCGGCTCAGTGGGAGGCAGCGCGTACCGAAGCTGCCCGAGAGCTATTGGCAGACACTGAAGGCAGTCAAAAGCCCATCAGGCGGCTAGGGCGAGCCATTCCCTTACTGGTGGCCCTGCTGGTGCCGGTGCTGGGCTGTGTGCTCTACCTGCAATGGGGCAGTCAGGACAAGCTGGCCCTGACCCGTGAGTTAGCCACAGCGCCCAGTTCACCTGAAGAAATGATCAGCCGTTTGCAGCGTGTAGTGGCGATGCAACCTGAAGCCGGACAGATTTGGTATGTGCTAGGCCGTGCCTACATGACGCAAAATCAGCCCGCCAACGCCGCTCCTGCTTTTGAACGTGCCATCAGCCTATTGGGGCGTCAGCCAGAATTACTGGGTCAGCTAATCCAAGCGCGCTATTTTTCAGGGGCTACGGCTGCAGGGCGTCGCTGGTCGCCTGCTTTGCAGCAACTGGCCGAGGAAGCCCTGCAAGGCAATCCTCAAGAACCCACTACCTTGGGCTTGCTGGGTGTGGCGGCCTTTGAGGAAAAGCGCTTTCAGGAAGCCATTGGCTTTTGGGAGCGCTTGATGGCCTTATTGCCTGCTGAAGACCCTTCGCGAGCGGCTATCCAAGGTGGCATTACGCGGGCTAGGGCTGATCTAGCCCAGCAGCAGGCATCAGCGGCTCCTGCTCCCGTTGTGGCCCAGGCCAGCCTACAGATTGCCGTCAGCCTGTCTGCGGAGGCCAGTGCCCAGACTAAGCCGGATGACACTGTATTCGTATTTGCCCATGCGCCTAGTGCTTTACCGATGCCTATGCCATTGGCGGTGAAGCGCCTGCGCGTGGCCGATTTGCCCACCCTTGTCACCCTGAGCGATGCAGATGCCATGCTGCCACAGCTACGCCTCTCAGCATTTGAGCAAGTGCGTTTGGGTGCGCGGGTATCCCGTAGCGGCAATCCACGGCAAGGTGAATGGAAGGCGGAGACTCCAACAGTCAATGTACAAGGCCATACGGCTGCGCTGCCCTTAGTCATTGATCAAGCAGAGGCTCCCTAACACTTAACGATACCTATCAAAGGCTGTACTAAGCGAAGGAAAGTAGCCCAAGTGTTAAAGCCTAGGCGGATAAGGCCGATACAGAATGGCATCAGCCATGCGGCTTCACGTCTCGTTAAAGAGATCTGCTAGCCCATCCGCCTTGGAGTTATGATATGAACACTTCTGTTGAGCAACTTATCACCATAGGTGCAGCACTGCGTCAGGCACTTCAGCAGCAAGACTGGACAGCCATCGGCACACTTGATCAACAGTGCCGTCAGGCTGTAGAAGATGCCCTGCACGAGCCACAGCCTGATGAAGGGCTGTTTAAGGCCAAATTGCAGGAGCTGCTGGAGGTCTACCGGGAGTTGGTGGTGTTCTGTCAGGCAGAGCAACAACGGCTAGCCACCGAATTAGTACAGTTCAATCAGTCGCGGCAGGGCGCCAAGGTGTATCAATTATTCGGTTAATCATGTAAATCCTGTCATTTATGGCCTCGGTCAGGATTATCAAATTGATCCCGCATTCTTTTTGATCTTAACTAGCGCTTCTACAAAATGATGGATGCCTTCTGGGGCGCATGAATGCGGACATGTAGATGAGGCGTGAAAATAAGATTCTGTTGATTGACGACAATAACGAACGTCGTCGTGACCTAGCGGTGATCCTAAACTTTTTGGGTGAGGATCATTTAGTCTGTCCTAGTGGGGACTGGGACAAGGTCGAGGCCTCTCTTTCCGGTGACAGCGTTTTAGGCCTGATGCTAGGTCAGGTAGACAGTGGAAATACCCTAGAGTTGCTTGGGCAGCTCAATAAATGGGATAAACATTTGCCGCTGCTGCTGATCGGTGAAGCTATCCCTAGCGGCTGGCCGGAGGATATGCAGCGGCGCGTGCTCGCCTGTATTGCGCTGCCTGCCAGCTACAGCACCCTATTGGATGCGTTGCACAAGGCTCAGGTCTACCGGAGCATGCATGCCCAAGCTAAAGTCAAAAGCAGTCAGCGAGAGCTCACCCCCTTCCGTAGCCTTGTGGGTGTCAGCGCCGCCATCCAGTTTGTCCGGCAGATGATGCAGCAAGTAGCCGATACGGAAGCCAGCGTGCTGATTTTGGGCGAGTCAGGCACGGGTAAAGAAGTGGTTGCCCGTAACCTGCACGATCACTCTAAACGCCACGCTGCGCCCTTTGTGCCGGTTAACTGCGGGGCCATTCCGGCGGAGTTGCTAGAAAGCGAGCTGTTTGGCCACGAGAAGGGCGCATTTACTGGAGCCATCACCTCGCGGGCTGGGCGTTTCGAGCTGGCCAACGGTGGCACGCTGTTCCTCGATGAAATTGGCGACATGCCGCTGCCCATGCAGGTCAAGCTGCTGCGCGTGTTGCAAGAGCGCACCTTTGAACGAGTGGGCAGTAATCGCACGCAAAATGTTGATGTGCGCATTGTGGCGGCTACCCACAAAAACCTCGAACAGATGATAGGGTTGGGTTCCTTTCGCGAGGATCTCTATTACCGCCTGAATGTTTTCCCCATTGAAATGCCGCCCTTGCGCGATCGTGCAGAAGACATTACCCTGCTGATTAACGAGCTGGTTTCGCGGATGGAGCGCGAGAAGCGCGGCTCAGTGCGTTTTAGCTCAGCGGCTATCACTGCGTTGTGTCGGCATACTTGGCCGGGCAATGTGCGGGAGCTGGCCAATCTGGTTGAGCGTATGGCCATCATGCATCCGGGAGGCATCGTCGGCATTTCTGAACTGCCGAAGAAGTTCCGCGAGACAGAAGCCGATGAGCGCGATGATCTGATGGCCGTATTTGATGAGCTGGAAGAGGAGCGCGCGCTGCTTGATGAGCCCTTGAGCATTTGGGAAGACGCTGGACGGTTGCCAGAAGAAGGACTTGATCTGAAAGAGTACCTGAGCAACCTTGAGCAAAGCCTAATCCAGCAAGCCCTTGACGAGGCGGGCGGTGTGGTAGCGCGCGCCGCTGAACGCCTGCATGTGCGCCGCACCACCTTGGTGGAGAAAATGCGCAAGTACGGCATGAGCCGCCGCGAGGAAATCACTTACCTGTCGGGCTGATAGTCCTGATAGCCACCGCCAGCCTAGCGCCGGCGGTGTGCTGAGATGGCCTCGGTTTAGCGCACGAGGTTGAGAAACTCACCCCGAGTCGCTGCGTCGTCGCGGAACTGTCCAAGCATGACCGAGGTGACCATGGAGGAGTTTTGCTTCTCCACGCCGCGCATCATCATGCACATATGCTGTGCCTCAATGACTACCGCTACCCCCGCCGCTCCAGTAACTTGCTGTATGGCTTCGGCAATTTGCCGGGTCAGGTTTTCCTGAATTTGCAGGCGACGGGCGTACATGTCTACGATGCGCGCGACCTTGGATAATCCCAGTACCTTGCCATTGGGCAGGTAAGCCACATGCGCTTTGCCGATAAAGGGCAGGATGTGATGCTCGCAGAGTGAGTACAGCTCAATGTTTTTCACCACCACCATTTCGCTGTTGTCTGAGCTAAACAGCGCGCCATTGGTCACCTCTTCTAGGGTCTGCTGATAGCCCTTACAGAGGTGCTGCATGGCTTTGGCGGCACGTTTGGGGGTATCTATCAGCCCTTCACGGGTAACGTCCTCGCCCAGTTGTTCAAGAATTGCGGTGTAATGTTGTTCGAGGGTCATCTCATGAACCTGTCAGGCTGGCTGCGTACGCAAGCGCAGGGTAGGGGCACAGGGACTGTGCTGGCAAGTTTTCTGGCCAAGAGCGCTAGGGCGCGTGTGCAGATCTTAGTCTTCATCACGGCCTTCTAACATGCTGCGCTTGAGTAGCAGATAGACGGCTCCTGCTCCGCCATGTTTGGGTAAGCAGGAGGCAAAGCCCAGAACCTGAGGGTGCTGGCGCAGCCAAGTATTGACGTGGCTTTTGATCATAGGTCGTTTGCCATCGAGCCGTGCCGCTTTGCCATGGGTGACGCGGGTGCAGCGAATTTCATGGCGTGTTGCTTCAGCGAGAAAGGCCCAGAGTAGCTCGCGGGCTTTTTCCACGGAAAGGCCATGCAGATCAAGGTTGCCTTCAAAGGCAATCTGCCCTGCCTTAAGCTTGCGCATCTGGCTGTCTTGAACGCCATCACGCGCCCAGTACAGTTCGTCTTCGGCACCTACATCAATGACAAAGAGATCAGACAGTCCGTCAACTACGGGCTTATTTGGGCTGTTTGAAATGGCTTGGCTGCGTTTGTAGGCTACTTGTTGCCGATCCGCACGGGGCTTTCCCGTCTCAGCTTTATCATGCTGAATGGGTTTGATACCGCGCATGTTGGCCCGGAACAGGGCAAAATCGTCGTCTTGCATGGGAATCCTCCGTAAGCGCAACTTTATCAGGCTTTTGGCTAGCTTTTTGCCCTAGGTTGCACAGGATAAGTTGGATTGATCCCTTGGCGCGGGTCTCTGGCAATCCACTGTAAGCCCAGTGGCATGATTGAAATTGTGAGAGTAGTGGCAAAATGCGCCGACGAAGTGACTTTTCCGGGCGTGGACAGTCCCCTAGAATGCTTGACCGCCGACGGGGATGCCGACTTTACGTAAAAGTTCCATCCCCTCACACATAAAACCCTGTACATCAAGGATGTGCTCAGATGCGCTGGTTGCTTGTTATCTGTTGCTTGTGCTTCTCCACACTGTCCCATTCCAATAGCTCGGCTTCTCTACAGGGTAAAGCCGTCGATAAGATACTGGTGGTTAAGTCGGAGCGACGACTGCATTTGATCAGTCAAGGGCAGAAGCTGAAAAGCTATACGGTGTCCCTTGGTAAGAAAACCGGCCCTAAGTTGCATGAGGGCGATCAGCGTACCCCAGAGGGTTTGTATTGGATCGACTGGCGCAAGCCTAGTGATAAGTACAATCTGTCTATGCATATCTCCTATCCCAATGCGCGGGATGCCGCCAAAGCCAAGGATAAAGGCTTGCCACCGGGCAGCATGATCATGCTGCATGGCACGCCACGAGATGCTGAGTACCCGGAGTGGTATTTCAGTTCGCTAAACTGGACGGATGGCTGCATCGCGCTGAATAACAATGACATGCAGGAAATCTGGAGTCTGGTTAAAGACGGCACGCTGATTGAAATCAAGCCGTAGCCGTCCTATCTAATTAAGGTTGAGCCAGCAGGCGCACTAGGGTTTGCTGGTAAATCTCAGTGAGCTGATCCAAATCGCTGGCCAGTACCTGCTCATTTAGCTGATGAATGGTGGCGTTCACTGGCCCGACTTCCACCACCTGAGTACCAAGGGTGGCGATAAAACGCCCGTCTGAGGTACCACCGCTGGTAGAAAGAGTGGTTTCACGCCCCGTTACGGCCTGAATGCTGGCGGCGATGGCATCCAGCAGCTCGCCCGGTTCTGTGAGGAAGGGTAGGCCAGACAGCGTCCAATCAATCTGCCAATCCAGCCCATGCCGATCAAGAATGGCCGCCACGCGCTGTTGCAGGCTCTCCAGGCTGGACTCCGTGGAAAAGCGGAAGTTAAACAGCGCGCTTAAGGTGCCGGGAATCACATTGGTAGCCCCGGTGCCTGCATTTAGGTTGGAGATCTGAAAACTGGTGGGCGGGAAGAAGGCGTTGCCCTGATCCCAGGTTTCAGCGGCTAACTCGGCTAAGGCTGGGATGGCTAGGTGAATGGGATTGCGCGCCCGTTGTGGGTAGGCCACGTGTCCTTGTTTCCCCTGAATGCTGAGGCGACCATTTAAAGAGCCGCGTCGGCCATTTTTCACCATATCGCCCAGTTGCTCAGTGCTGGACGGTTCACCAACGATGCACCAGTCCATGTGCTGCCCGCGCTGGCGTAGCAGTTCCACTACTGCTTTAGTGCCGTGCTCGGCAGTGCCTTCTTCATCGCTGGTGATGAGAAAGGCAATTTGGCCAAGGTGTTCTGGGTGTGCGCTGACAAAGCGCTCAGCGGCTACCAGCATGGCGGCTAAGCTGCCTTTCATATCTGCTGCACCTCGGCCTCTGAGCATGCCGTTATCGTCGATCAGCGGGCTGAAGGGAGGCGTTTGCCAAGCCTCCACAGGGCCGCTGGGAACCACGTCGGTATGGCCGGCAAAGCAGAGCATCGGCCCTTGTTGGCCGCGTACCGCCCAGAGATTATCCACATCCGCTATCCGCAGATGCTCCACCCTAAAACCACAGGCACTGAGGCGTTCAGCAAGTAGCGCTTGGCAGCCTTCATCCAAAGGGGTGACGGAGGGGCGTGCAATCAGATCGCAGGCCAGTTGCAGGGTTGGGGAGAGCGGGGCAGGCATGTGGACTCCACAGAGCAGATGAAAATAGCATCTTAGCAGTGCTTGGGCCGGTCTAGCCTTGGCTTTGCGGAGGGGGCCTGACTGACTACGACTATGGGTGAATGGACTGCAACAAGGGTCGTGTATGGCTTTTCTTATTGTGAAAAATAGGTAAAGTGCGCGCCCTACCTATGGCATCGCACCTTTGACTATGACCAAACGTTCGCTTGCTGCTTCAACTGTTAGTTCCGAATCTCTGCCGCTGCGGGTGGCGCTCTGGTTATTAGAGCAACCCGGCTTGGGGCAGACCTCCAGCGTTAAACGCTTAGCGGGGCATTTACTCAAGCAACCGGCACGGGCAGGCGTGGTAAGCGCTCAAAGCCGTTTAGGGCGGTTGCTTTGTCTGGACTGCGCCAGTACACGCGACCGACGCATTGGGGTGAACCTGTTGCGGCAGGCCGCCCGCGCCGGGGACTGTCAAGCCCGTGTGGAGCTGGGGCAATTGCTCAGCCAGCCGCGCCACTACGAGCCCAGCCAAGCGCGCCATTGGCTAGAACTGGCCGTTGCACAGGGCTCGGAAAAAGCCCGAACCCTGTTGATGGCCTTGCCCCGCGCCTGATTGTAGGTTCAGGACAGGCGCAGATGGCGGCTCATCAGCGCCCGCAGTGAGGCCGGCTTGACCGGTTTAGACAGGTAGTCCAAGCCCGCTGCGTGAATAGCGGCCACCAGTTCTGGGCGAGCATCAGCACTGATCACCACGCCCGGTATGGGCGATGCCAGCCGCGCACGCAGCCAAGCCATCAATTCTGTGCCGGTTTCGCCGTCGTCCAGATGGTAGTCCACCAGCGCTAATTGTGGCCGCATGCCTTCGTTCAGCAGCTGTTGGCATTCTTCGCGGTTGGCGGCGGTCCAGACTTGGCAGCCCCAACGCGACAGTAAACTTTGCATGCCGGTGAGGATAGTCGCTTCGTTATCGACACAGAGTACCTGAGTACCCGTCAGTTGCTGGGGTTGTACCTCGGCGGGCAGGAGGTTAGCGGCTTGTGCGGGCAGCGCGCGTGCTAGCGGCACGGTGACACTGAACACGCTGCCTTTGCCTTGTCGAGACTTTACTGACAGCGGATGGTGCAGCACCTTGCACAGGCCGTCTGCAATGGCCAGTCCAAGGCCTAAGCCTTTTTCAGCGCGGGTTTGATGGCTGTCCAGTCGTTTAAATTCTTGAAAGATCACCCCTAACTTGTCTTTGGGAATGCCCGGCCCGCGATCCCAGACTTCTAAGCGCAAGGATTTTCCCTGTCGCCGCACGCCCAGCACCACACGGCCATCGGCATAGCGGAAGGCATTGGTCAGGAAGTTTTGCAAAATGCGCCGCAGCAGCTTGATATCACTGTCTACCCGCAGGGCGCTGCCGTGTACGCGAAAATCCACGCCCTGTTCCTGTGCCATGGCGGTAAATTCAACCCGCAAGGTATCGAGCAGAGTGGCCAGCGGAAAGGCCGCGCGGTCTGGCGTGACGCGCCCATTTTCGAGGCGTGAGATATCCAGTAGGTCGGTAATGAGGTCTTCGGCAGAGCGCAGAGAGCTGTCTAGATGGCGTATGAGATCCTGCGCTTCTCTGGGTAGCGCTTCTTGCTGATGAGACAGCGAGGCAGAGAACAGCCGTGCCGCATTCAAAGGCTGCATTAAATCGTGGCTGACCGCTGCCAGAAAGCGTGTTTTCGAGGCATTGGCGCTTTCGGAAACGCTTTTAGCTTCAATCAGGGCCTTATTGAGGGCGGAGAGTTCACGGGTACGCTCTTGCACGCGCTGTTCTAGGCTCTCGTTGGCTTCCTTAAGGGCTTTTTCGGCTTCACGGAAGGCGCTGATGTCACTGAAGCTCATGACAAAGCCGCCGCCGGGCATAGGGCTGCCGATCAGCTCAACCACGCGGCCATTGGGGAACAGCCGCTCTGAGGTGTGCTGCGTGCCTTGGCGCATCCAATACAGACGGCGTGCCACATGGCCATCGGGGTCGCCGGGGCCGCATAGACCGCGCTCAGCGTTGAAGCGGATGATATCGGCGATGGGGCGGCCAATGTAGATCATGCCTTCGGGGTAATCGAAGATTTCCAGATAGCGCCGGTTCCATGCTACTAGCCGCAAGGATTGATCCACCACGCTGATGCCATGGGTGATATTTTCGATGGCCCCTTGCAGCAGCGCACGGTTGAACTCCAGCACCTCGGAGGCTTCACCGACGATGCGCACTACATCTTCCACCTCCATATCGCGGCCTTCCAGCACCGCTTTGACCACTGCACGGGTTGAGGATGCCCCCAGCACTCCGGCCAGTAGGCGTTCGGTGTGGGCGATCCAGCGCGTGTCCGCCGGTTGTTTTGGCGACAGTGGCTGGCCGGTGCGCCGTGCAAAATGCTGAAAGCTCTGATGGGCGCGCTCGGTACCAACAAAGCGCGAGGCCAGACTGAGCAAATCTTCCACCTGCACAGCCAGCAAGCGGCGTACACCGGGCTGTGGGTTGATCTGCTGGCCGACAAAGCGGCTGGCTTGCCAGTGCTCGGAAAACCGCGAGCGCGTCATCACCGACACCCAGAAAAACAGGGTGGCATTACCGGCCAGCGACAGCACCATGCCTTGGGTCAGCGGGTCGATATTCAGATTGGCCGGATTGTTTTGCAGCCACTCTAAACCGGGGAAGGTGCTGAGGGGGCAATCCAAGGCTTGGGCAATCAGCGGCAGCACTAGGGTGTAGGCCCAGATAATACCTCCAGCTAACAGCCCCGCCAGCACGCCGCGCCGGTTGGCTTGCTTCCAGTAGAGGGCACCTATCATGGCGGGCCCCAACTGAGCCACGGCAGCAAAGGCAATCTGACCGATGGTCGCCAGCGTAGCGGTAGAGCCCAGCAGCCGATAGCTGACATACGCCATCATCAGCACCGCAATAATGCTGACCCGCCGCACCGAGAGCATCCAATAGCGAAAGGCCTCAAAGGGCCGATCGGTTTCCTGACGGCGCAGTAGCCAAGGCAATAAAATGTCGTTGGAAACCATGGTCGATAGTGCCACGCTGGACACAATCACCATACCTGTAGCTGCCGAAGCACCGCCGATAAAGGCAATCAGCGCCAGCCATGCGTGCTCATCGACCAGCGGCAGGTTGATCAAATAGGCGTCGGGAGACACATCGGCAGGCAACAGCATCCGACCAGCAAGGGCGATGGGGATGACAAAGAGCCCCGCCAAAATCAGGTAAAGCGGAAATACCCAACGCGCCATGCCGATATCGCGCGGGTTAGTGTTTTCTACCACGGTGACATGGAACTGCCGGGGCAGGCAGATCATCGCCATCATTGCCACCAGCGTATGCACCAACATCACCGGCCAACTGACGGTGTTCTCCCAGTAGGTATTTAGCGTAGGCGTGGCATGGGCCTGACTGATCAAATCATCAAAGCCATCGTATAGGCCAAAGGTGACATAGACGCCAATGGCCATGAAGCCCAGCAGCTTGACCAGTGATTCAAAGGCAATGGCCAGCACCATGCCGCGATGGTGTTCCGTGACATCCAAGTTGCGTGTGCCGAACAGGATGATGAACAGCGCCAGCACCACAGAGACAATCAGCGCGGTATCTAAGGCTTGGGTGTTAACGGTTTCGGCGTGACTGCCGGTCAGTAGGTTGACGCCGATAACGATGCCTTTCAGTTGCAAGGCGATGTACGGCAGGATGGCCACTAAGCAAATCATGGTCACCACGATGGCCAGCAGTTGCGACTTGCCGTAGCGCGAGGCGATGAAGTCAGCGATGGAGGTGATGTTCTCCTGCTTGCTGATGGCTAGCACCTTTTGCAGCACATGGGGCGCAAACACCAGCAGCAAAATCGGCCCCAGATACACTGGCAAAAATGACCACAGGTTCTGTGCCGCCTGTCCCACGGTGCCAAAGAATGTCCAGCTGGTGCAGTAAACTGCCAGCGACAAACTGTAGACCAAGGCACGGGTGCGCGGCGACATGGCATGGCCGCGCCGATCGCCGTAGAAGGCGATGGCGAACAGGATGATCATATAGGCTAGGGCGACCAACGCGATCAGCCCACTGGACAGCGACATGCTAACTCCAAGGTTGTGAAAAAGCCTGCTACCGGATGAGCGGGAGAGTCTTTCCGGTGCGCCGTGTGGGCTTCAAGTGTTGCTAAATACAGAGAGCCATGGACGGAGCTACGCCTGAGAAGTTTCGCAGCAAATTGGCTTTAATACGCGCTTTGCGACCATGGTCTCATGTGTTGCTTGTCTTTAGATGATAATAAATATCAAAAATAAATAAGACGTATTATATTATTGTCGATTCCTGTGAGGCTGGAGTGAGCGCAGGGATGGCAGCTGGCTTCGCCGTGCGGAGCATGGCCATTGATAAGCCCCGGAATTCCGGTGATTCAGGAGCACGTTTTCGTGAAAGTCCCCTTTGCATTGATAGGCGGCAGTATGGCGGTGCTGTTGCTGTCCGGCTGTGCTACAGACCATAAAGATGAAGCCACGCAGGCTCAATATCGGGCCTTGATGCAGTCTGCCAGCACAGCAGAGGCCATGGTTGGGGCCGTTGCTCTGCCAGCGACTGCACCCAGTGATATTGCAGCTAGCGAAGAGTTGGTCTCGGAGCAGAATTTAGAGGCTATGGCTGCCCACATGGTCAGCGACATACCCAATGCGGCACGTCTAAACCGCGATGCGGGGGATGGCACCGCGCGCATCTTGGTGGATCAGCAGTATTTCACTCTGGAGAATGGGCTGGCCATCAACAAAATACTGTTCGCTCATCGGCTGCTGGCTGCGTTAACCCAGACCCATTCAAGGGAGCTGAGTTTTGTTGAGCCGCGCCAAGGTGCTGGCTCAGGTCGTAGCGGTGGTGGTGGGAAAGGAGGTGGCAGCGCTAATGGTGGCAGCAAGGGGGGTAACAGTAAAAAGTCCGGATCGGAGGGCAGTCCTGCCTATCGGCTGGAAGGCACCTTTTCGGCCTTAGCACCCAATAAAACAACGCAATCGGAGGCTCAACGCTACGCCTTCCGTTTGGTGGATACCCGCAGTGGTAGTCCAATCTGGATGGGGCATTTCGATATTGACAGGCCTGCGCCGACACCTCCTGCAACTTCTAGCAAATAATGGTGCTTGCAGGCCGATATCAGCGCGCGGATGGCAACTGATTCGGCCTGTGCTGTGCGTATTACCAAGAATATATCAGGGAGGCGGTGACATTACGGCGCTCTCCGTACCAGCAGTAATAGTTGCAGCTGGAGACATATTCTTTATCGGTTAAGTTGGAGGCATTGACTTGCAACTTGACATCCTTCCAGCGATAACTGGCCATGGCGTCATATAGGGTGTAGGAGGGAACCTCTAAGGTTTCGGTATTATCAGCCCAGCTATTACCGGTGTAACGCGCACCAGCACCTAAAGCTAAGCCGTTCAGCGGACCGCCCTTGAAGGTGTAAGCCGCCCACAGCGAGGCCATTCGGTCAGCCACCGAGGAAGGGGTTTTATTCAGTTGATTGGTTTGCAGTGACTTGTGGATCTCTGTATCTAGGTAGGTCATAGAGCCAGTCAAGCTCAGGCGCTCGGTCACATTAGCCACTACTTCAAGCTCAATACCTCTGCTGCGTACCTCGCCTAACTGGACTGTGATGCCATTAGCACCACTTGAGCGCAGATTGTTTTGGGTCATCCCAAATACGGACAAGTTGAAGGAGCCATCGAAACCCGGTGGTTGGTACTTCAGGCCTATTTCCCACTGGTCTCCGTCTTCAGGCTTGAAGGGCTCCCCCGTGCGGGTATTGAGGTCTGTCACTGGTAGGAAAAATTCTGAGTAGCTGACATAAGGGGTTAGGCCATTATCGAACAGATAGGCCAATCCTGCGTTCCAAGTGAACTCTTCGTCGCGTATGTTCTGATCCACATTGGTCGTTCGGTTATCAAGATCGGCGCGTGCCTTGTCATAACGCCCACCCAGTAGCAGTACCCAATGATCATCGACCTTGAGCTGTTCCTGCAGATAGAAGCCGAACTGATCGAAACGTGAGCGAAAATCTTGACGGTCAGCATCGCTTAAGGGATTCAGGCTGTAGTCAACTAGGCTAACTTTTCCACCGTAGCGTGGGTTGTAGATATCAATAGGATTAATGACCAATGGGTCTTGAGCGTACCGCTTGTCGTCGAGGTCGAATTTCTGATAATCGAATCCCATGAGCAAAGTGTTTTTCACTCGCTCGCCTTCCCACTTGTAAAGCAGCCGATTGTCTACTGAGAGACTGTCAGTCCGGCCATCGGTCACGCCTAATCCACGTAATACGCTACGCCGCTTAGGATCAGCGCCGGGCATCAAGTCGTTTAGGTAGCCTGCGTAGTACATCTGCCGGTACTCAAGGTCCATGTGGCCGTAACGCAGATTCTGTTGAAAGGACCATGCATCGTTAAAACGGTGTTGAAATTCGTAGCCGAAGGTGTACTGGTTGCGCTCAAATTTCTCGTAGTTTGGGTCACCCATAGCGACATCATCGTGGATTTTTCCGTTGATACCATGGATGCGGCTTCCCTCGGCAGGAAGAAATTGCATTGTTGGATCAGAGTTGTCGCGCTGTAGGCTGGCGCGTAGGGTCAATGAGGTGTCGTTGGTGAAGTTGAAGGTCATTGTCGGTGCGAACAGCAGACGCTCCTCATTCACATGGTCGACTTGAGTACCCTTATCCCAGCTAAGCGCAGTGACGCGATAAAGGATGCGTCCTGCATCGTCTAGTGGGCCGCCCACATCCAAACTGGTTTGCTTATGGTCGAAACTGCCATACTCCACACCGATCTCGCCAAAGCGGTTAGCCGTAGGCCGTTTGGTAACTAAGTTTATTACCCCACCCGGTGGGTTTTGGCCATAAAGCACCGAAGCAGCACCCTTGAGCACTTCGACTCGCTCAAGCATGAAGGGATCGACCTGCCAAGTAAAAAAACCATCGGAGTGGACTCGGTTACCGTCGCGATAGAGGCCATTGGTGCCCTGTTTAAAGCCACGGATGATAAACCAGTCCCTCCGGTTATCTTGACCGTAAACGTCAGTTTGAACACCGGCTGTGTAGTGTAGGGCATCGGCGATGGTGCTGACATTGCGATCACGCATCTGCTGTTCAGTGGTGATGGAGATTGAGCGCGGAATCTCGTTGAGGGGCGTGTCGGTTTTGGTGCCAGCGAAGCTTCGTTTAGCCGTGTAGCCGACGTCTGGGCCGACCGGGTCGCCGGGTCTACGGCTGGCTTCATCAACCACGCTCATCGCCTCCAAATCCAGCGAACTGGAGGTACTAGGCGCTAGCAATGTCCAGGTGCCGTTTGGGTTTTTCTGAGCCAATAGGCCGCTATTTTTCAATAGGCTGTCCAGCGCCTTATCTAGACTGTAGCGCCCCTGTAGGGCTGGGGCCTGTTTGCCCGTGGTTAAGCTTGGGTCAAATGATAGGGTCACCCCGGTGGCTGCAGACAGGCGAATCAGTGCCGACTCCAGCGTGCTAGCGGGCAGGTCTAATCGGTACTCCGGTGTTTGGCTTTGGGCCTGTAGTGGCCCGCTGGTGCCGCTGAGTAGCAAGGCGGCGCTGAGCAGGGCAAGTGGCAATAGGCGTCGGGTGCTAGGCGCTGAGCGGCCTAGCGCAATGGGCTGCAACGGGGTTGGGCATGGCATGATGGGCGAAAGACCTCTGACAGAACGCGGAGTTACCTGTCAGGCCGAACGAGTCTCCAAATCCACAACCCCCAGAGGCAGTATTTTTTCTAAGACCGGCTAGAGCGCCTCAAGGCGCGCCCAATAGCGGGTGAAATAGCGCACCTGCACTGCTAGGCTGCTTGTTAAATTCTCCAGCACGGCATCGGTATTTTGCAGCGCGAAGCTGCCGGAAATGCGCAAGTTAGCCACCTCATCGGCACAGCTTAATTGGCCGGGGCGGTAGCGGGAGAGTTCAGCAATGAAGTCAGCCAGCCGCTGATTACGCGCCACCAGCATGCCTTGTGTCCAAGCCGCCTGCTGCTCATCCAGAGGCTGAATGCCTTGCCACTGATCTTCAGAGAAACGCAGTTGTTGGCCGCTATTCACGCGCACCTTTGAAGCAGCGGCATACTTAGGAGAAACCTCAACGGCGTGTTGCAACACACTGACGCGGCTGTAGTAATCATCCTGTAGGCGCACCAGAAAGCGCGTACCCAGCGCCCGAATCTGGCCCTGCGGGGTCAAGACGATAAAGGGGCGGCCCAGTGGGTCGGCAGCGGTTTCCACGAGGATTTCCCCCTGATGGAGATGGATACAGCGCTGATCATCTCGATATTCCACATCCAGCGCTGTAGCGGTATTCAGCATCAATTGGCTGCCATCAGCGAGGACAAGATGGCGGCGTTCGCCCGTGCGGGTGCGTTGCTCGGCCATCCAAGCCGCCCACGGCATGGACTGCTGTGCCCCCAGCCCAAGGCCGCCGGTGGCCAGTGTCAGGCTGAGCAGCTTGAGCATGTCCCGGCGTCGAATCTGTGCGCCCTGTAGCGTGCTTTGGACAAGGTTAGGCGGCAGACACTCAAACTTATCCTGCAACCTAGACAGGCGTGCCCACGCTAACTGATGCCGAGGGTCAGCATTCAGCCACTGCCGATGCGCCTGTTGCGTGATCGGGCACTTAGGGTCGGCTTGCAGGTCGACATACCAGCGTGCGGCGGCGCTGAGTGTGGGCGCATCGAGGTGCTGGGCTTTGTTCAGGATCAGTCCTCCATCAGCATCAGGCATTGGGTCAGGGCGCGTACTAGGTGTTTGCGTACGGTGTTGCTGGACACACCCAGTTGGCGGGCAATCTCCACATGGCTGAGACCTTCTAACTGCGCCATGCTGAAAATCTGGCGAGTACGTTCACCCAGTCCATCAAAGAGCGTGTCGATTTCCAACAGCGTCTCAAGGATCAGCGCGCGCTGTTCTGGGGAAATCTCAACCGGCTCGGGCAGTGCTGCCAAGCTGGCTAGCCATGCTTGCTCCAAGGCGCGGCGTCGGTAGCAATCCACCAGTAAGCCTCGGGCAATGCTGCTGAGGTAGGCGCGCGGCTCACGCAGTAGCGCTGCCTGACGGCTGAGTATCAGGCGCACAAAGGTATCCTGAGCCAAGTCAGCGGCACTTTCCGAGCAATCTAGCCGCTGGCGTAACCAGCCTTTCAGCCAGGAATTATGTTGCTGGTACAGGTCTTGGACGGCTTGCTGCTGCACCCTGATATCAGAAGAGGACATCGGCGTTATTAAGTCATATGGCGATGGGTTTTATGATAATAAATATCATTTGCAAAATAGCAAGGTGGGTGTTTTATAAGCCTCTATGAGGTGGGCCGTACAAGCAGGTGAAGGGATCTCTCACAGCCTCTAGACTGCACAGCCACACTGGAGTCCTTCTGAGGGAACATATGAGTAGCTCCCAATTTCGTCTGTTGGGCCGTCGGCGCTTTCTGCCTTTCTTCATCACCCAAACCTTGGGCGCATTCAATGACAACCTCTACAAACAAGCCTTGGTGCTGGCGCTGTTGTTCAAGCTAAGCACCGGCTTGGCGGCGGGTTTGTTGGTCAATTTGTGTGCGCTGCTGTTCATTTTGCCGTTTTTTCTGTTCTCAGCTTTGGGGGGGCAACTGGGCGAGCGCTTTGCCAAAGACCGTCTGATGCGTCTGCTCAAGCTGGCAGAGTGCATCATCATGCTGATGGGCGCGGCGGGCATTCTGTTAGGCCATCTGGGCTTGATGCTGGTGGCGCTGTTTTTGATGGGCACGCATTCAGCGCTATTTGGGCCGGTAAAATACGCCATCTTGCCGCAACACTTGCAGAGTCAGGAGTTATTGGGCGGCAATGCCTTGGTGGAAACTGGCACCTTTCTGGCGATTCTGGGCGGTTCGCTGTTTGCGGGCCTGCTAATGACCAGCCAAGCCTATGCACACTGGGTGGCCTTCTTCGTGTTGTTGGTGGCTGTGGTGGGCTATCTGGCTAGTCGTTGGATTCCTTCGGCTCCCGCTGCTTTGCCAGATTTACCCCTAAGCTGGCACTTGCCGCGTAGCACCTTGGCGATTATGCGCCTTGGGTTTGCTCAGTCAGCCTTGGTGTCGCGGGCGCTGATTGCTAATTCGTGGTTCTGGTTTGTCGGGGCCATCTACCTGACGCAGATTCCCGCTTACGTCAAAGAGGTGCTACAGGGCGATGAAACCCTCGTTACCCTGATTCTGACCCTGTTTTCTGTGGGCATTGCTACGGGCTCTCTGCTCTGTGAGCGCCTGTCAGGACGAGATGTAGCCATGAGCGCCCGCTTAATCCCTGTGGGAGCCATCGGTTTGAGTCTATTTGGCTTGCTGCTCTGGTGGCATTCCAGCGCGCTGATTCCAGCCGGTATGCCGCGCGATTGGCTGCAGATCGTGCGAGAAGGGCAGGCTGGCTGGGCCTTTATGGATATTTTTGGCTTAGGGCTATTTGGCGGAATCTACATAGTGCCGCTGTATGCCCTGATTCAAGCGCGCACGGAAGACAGCCAGCGCACCCGAGTGATTGCAGCAGGGAATATCCTCAACGCCCTATTCATGATGGGCTCAGCACTGTTGGCCATGTTACTGCTGGGCATGGCGGGTTTGAGTATTCCGCAATTGTTTCTGGTGGTGGCCTTGCTGAATCTGTTGATTAACGCGGGCCTGTTTTGGCACGGGTTGCGCGCGGTGAGCGCTTCGGTGACAGGCTCTGCCTAGTGTCTCGGCAGAGCCCTCGGCCTTAGCCTTCCTGTGGCAAATCCTCGCCGCCCATGGCCTCAATCAGCGCTGGGATAAAGGCGCTGAAGGTCAGCATCATCAAGGCAAAGCTGGCATCTCGCTGAGCAAGGTCATCTTCGCCACCGTCCTGTTCGGCTTGCTCCTGTAGCAAGTCTTCAAAACGCAGGCGCTTAAACACCAGCTTGTCATCCAGCACAAAGGACAGCTTGTCTTGCCAGGCTAGCTTGAGCTGGGTGACGCGCTTGCCCGCCTCAAGGTGTTGCTGAATTTCCTCGCTGAGCAAATCCTGGCCTTTGCAGCGCACGCTACCGCCGTCCTCGTGGCTATCGCGCAGTTCGCATTCGTCCAGCAGATGCAGGTCTTGCGCGGCCTGCCGATCCTGTAACCACTGGGTAAGGGTGGCTGAAGGCGCTACCTTGAGGCTCAGTGGGCGTACCGGCAACGAGCCTAAGGCCTCGCGCAGGGTAGAGAGTAAATCTTCGGCCTTTTTGCTGCTGGCGCTGTCCACCAGAATCAGCCCAAGGGCCGGAGCGATGGCGGCAAAGGTAGTGGACTTGCGGATAAAGGCGTGGGGCAACAGGCTTTGCAGGATTTCATCCTTGAGCTGATCGCGCTCCTTCTTGTAGACCTTGCGCATTTGCTGGGCTTCGATCTCGTCTATCTTGTCCTGCAAACGGTCACGAATCACGCTGCTGGGCAGCATGCGCTCCTCTTTGCGTGCGGCCAGTAGCAGAAAGCCGCTGCTGACATGCACTAAGGGCGCGTCTTCTCCTTTACCGAAGGGTGCAACAAAACCATAGGTGCTGGGCTCCTGACTGGCACAGGGGCGAGCGGGTTTGTGGGTCAGTGCTGCCTCAAGGGTTTCAGGGTCGAGGGGAACCGTGCGCACAAGGCGGTAAACCAGCAGATTGCGAAACCACATATACCGATGCTCCAAAAACCAAAGGGCGCATTATTCTCCTCTGTACGGCCTATGGCCAAGCCTGCCTACACAGTGCGCGCAAAGGCCCATGAATAGGGGCTCTCAGGGGGTGTCATAAATTATTTTCGAAATTTTTTAAAAAAGTGCTTGCCAGACTTAGGTTCCATCTCTAGAATGCGCACCACTTCGAGAGTGAAGGGTGATTAGCTCAGCTGGGAGAGCATCTGCCTTACAAGCAGAGGGTCGGCGGTTCGATCCCGTCATCACCCACCAAACTCGAGGGATGCGCAGCGGTAGTTCAGTCGGTTAGAATACCGGCCTGTCACGCCGGGGGTCGCGGGTTCGAGTCCCGTCCGCTGCGCCATATTAAGCACCGCATCAGACTGAAGTGCAGTGCAACGAGAAAGGCAGCCATTATAGGCTGCCTTTTTTCGTTTGGCTCGAATTTGATTTTCCACGGCGGGCACGAAATGCGGCGGGCATTTCTCCTGTACCGCTGTGCCCCCTCTGAACGCTACTCTGTGGTAGCCAGCCTTCCTGACGGCCTGCTAAGCTGCTGCGCTCTTTATGCCCTCGTAGCTTCTTAAGGAAATCGCATGAGACTTCAACGTTTGGCACCTGCGCTGGCCCTTGTCGGCCTGGTTCTGGCGGGTTGTGAAAAGCAGCAAACGCAAACCGGTGTCGAACTGAAAACGCCGGCACAAAAGGCTTCCTACGGCATCGGCCTGAACATGGGCAAGAGCATGGCGCAGGACGGTATTGATGATCTTGATCCACAATCGGTGGCGCTGGGCATCAAGGACGCGCTAGGCAAGCATAAGCAGCGCGTATCGGATGAGGAGCTGATGGAGGCCTTCACCTTCCTGCAAACTCGCGCTGAAGCGCGCATGGTTGCGCTGGGCGAGGCCACTCTGAAGGCCGGTCAGAAGTTTTTGGAAGAAAACGCCAAGCGCGCCGGAGTAAAAACCACCGAGTCAGGTTTGCAGTACGAAGTGGTTAAGGCCACTGAAGGCGCTCAACCCGGCGTGGACGACATCGTTACCGTGCATTACGAAGGTCGCTTGGTCGATGGCACCACCTTTGACAGCTCCGTACAGCGCGGCAGCCCCATCGACTTGCCAGTCAGCGGTGTGATCCCCGGTTGGGTGGAAGGCTTGCAGCTGATGCACGTTGGCGAAAAATACAAGCTGTACATCCCCAGCAAATTGGCCTACGGCGAGCACAGCCCCAGCCCGCTGATTCCTGCTAACTCTGTACTGGTGTTTGATCTGGAGCTGCTGAGCATCAAAGATCCGAAGAAAGCAGAAGCTGCCGAGAGCACTGATGCTGAAGCGGCTAAAGACGAGAAAGACGAAAAAGCCGCTGACAAAGAGGCTACTGCCAAGTAAGGCAGCCGTTTTGTGCTGAGCGCAGAGGAGGACATGGCTTGCACCTATCCGAGACTTGGCCTCCGGCGCTACAGCAGGCGTTGACGAACATCCGGCATCTGGTGGTTTTTACCGGTGCCGGCGTTTCAGCGGAAAGCGGTATTCCCACCTTCCGCGATGCGTTAACCGGCCTTTGGTCAACCTTTGACGCCGAAGCGCTGGCCACACCTGAAGCCTTTCTACGCGACCCTGAGCTGGTGTGGGGTTGGTACGAATGGCGTCGTAGTAAGGTGCTACAGGTTCAGCCTAATCCGGCCCATCAGGCCATTGCTGAACTCGCCCGACAGGTTCCGCGCCTGACGCTGATTACCCAAAATGTTGATGATTTGCACGAGCGTGCCGGTAGCTCGTCAGTGCTGCATTTGCATGGCAGCTTGCATCATCCGCGTTGTTTTCGTTGTGCCCATCCCCTTGAAACACTGCCCGACCCTTTGGATCTGTCCCTAGGCGAACGTCGCCTTGCCCCACCGCGTTGCGGCCACTGTGGTGGCTTGATCCGTCCCGGTGTGGTCTGGTTTGGCGAAATGCTGCCTGAGCAAGCACTGACCGATGCTTTTGCTGCGGCGCGAAGCTGCGATCTTTTGCTGTCCGTGGGCACTTCGGGGTTGGTGTATCCCGCTGCACAAATCCCAGATATCGCTTGGCAGGCTGGAGCCACCGTGCTGCATGTCAATCCGCAGCCGCTGGTCGTGCGAGCCGAGCGCGAGTTTTGCCTGACCGGCTTAGCTGGTGAACTTCTGCCGCATCTGCTGGCCGCTCTAGTGCGCCCTTGACGAGCTACAAGCCGTATTGTCTATGACCTTAGGCATTTTTTTCGGGCCTTGGTTGAGTACAATGCCCGCGCCTTAAAACATGACAAGGCTCACAATAATCCGCATCATGGGTTGGTGTTGCATCTCGTAACCATTTTGTGAGCGCTTCCATCATTTCGCTTTGCTGATGCTTACGCGCCCTAGAGCGCAGTGCGGGCAAGGCCGCTTCAAGGGAACCGGCATGTCTCAAATCGAAACCTTTTATGAGGTGATGCGGCGTCAGGGAATTACCCGGCGCAGCTTTCTCAAATATTGCAGTTTGACCGCTGCTGCACTGGGACTGGGGCCGACCTTTGCGCCTCAGATCGCCCAGGCCATGGAGACCAAGCCGCGCACGCCGGTGTTGTGGATCCATGGCTTGGAGTGTACCTGCTGCTCAGAGTCGTTCATCCGTTCCGCGCATCCCTTGGTTAAGGATGTGGTGTTGTCGATGATCTCGCTGGATTACGACGACACCCTGATGGCCGCCGCAGGCCATCAAGCCGAAGCCGCCCTTGAAGAAACCATGCGTAAGTACAAGGGAGAGTACATCCTCGCTGTGGAAGGCAATCCGCCGCTGAACGAGGATGGCATGTTCTGCATCGTCGGGGGTAAGCCGTTCCTCGATCAGCTCAAGCATGCGGCTAAGGATGCTAAAGCGGTGATCGCTTGGGGCAGTTGCGCGAGCTGGGGCTGTGTGCAGGCGGCGCGTCCTAACCCGACCAATGCGGTACCCATTCACAAGGTCATCACTGATAAGCCCATCATCAAGGTGCCGGGCTGCCCGCCCATCGCTGAGGTGATGACCGGGGTGATCACCTACATGCTGACCTTCGGCAAGCTGCCAGAGCTGGATCGTCAGGGCCGTCCGAAGATGTTCTACGGCCAGCGTATCCACGACAAATGCTATCGCCGTCCACACTTTGATGCCGGACAGTTCGTTGAATCTTGGGATGACGAGGGCGCGCGCAAAGGCCACTGCCTGTACAAGGTCGGCTGCAAAGGCCCAACCACCTACAACGCCTGCTCTACGGTGCGTTGGAACGAAGGTACATCCTTCCCAATTCAGTCCGGTCACGGTTGCATTGGTTGCTCGGAAGATGGCTTCTGGGATAAGGGTTCCTTCTACAGCCGCCTAAGCAACATTCCGCAGTTTGGCATCGAGAAAAATGCCGATCAGATTGGCTTAGCCGTGGCCGGTGGTGTGGGAGCAGCCATTGCTGCACATGCCGCAGTCAGTGCTATTAAGCGTTCGCAGAACAAAGGAGATGAGGCATGACGTTGTTGAATGCCAGCCAACTGGACAACTCAGGCCGCCGTATTGTGGTGGACCCGGTCACGCGCATTGAAGGCCATATGCGCTGTGAAGTGAACGTCGATGCCAACAATATCATCACCAACGCGGTGTCTACCGGCACCATGTGGCGTGGTTTGGAAGTGATTCTCAAAGGCCGCGATCCGCGCGATGCTTGGGCCTTTGTTGAGCGCATCTGTGGCGTTTGCACCGGCACCCACGCTCTGACTTCGGTGCGGGCGGTGGAGGATGCGCTGGGGATTCAAATTCCCTACAACGCGCACATCATCCGTAACCTGATGGATAAGACGCTGCAAGTGCATGACCATATCGTGCATTTCTATCATCTGCACGCCTTGGATTGGGTAAATCCGGTCAATGCGCTGAAGGCTGATCCGAAAGCCACTTCCGCGCTGCAGCAGATGGTGTCGCCTGCCCATGCTAAGTCCAGCCCCGGCTATTTCCGCGATGTGCAAACGCGCCTGAAGAAGTTTGTGGAGAGTGGCCAGCTTGGTTTGTTCTCTAACGGTTATTGGGATAATCCAGCCTATAAGCTGTCCCCGGAAGCCGATTTGATGGCGGTGACCCACTATCTAGAAGCGCTGGATCTGCAAAAAGACATCGTCAAGATCCACAGCATCTTTGGGGGCAAGAACCCGCACCCGAACTACATGGTGGGCGGCGTACCTTGCGCCATCAATCTGGATGATGTGGGTGCTTCGGGCGCGCCCATCAACATGACCAGCCTGAACTTCGTGCTGGAGCGCATCAAGGAAGCCCGCGAATTCACCAAGAACGTCTATCTGCCGGATGTATTGGCAGTGGCCAGCATCTATAAAGATTGGCTGCATGGCGGCGGTTTGGCGGCGCATAATCTGCTGTCCTACGGCACCTTTACCAAGGTTCCGGGCGATAAATCCTCCGATCTGCTGCCAGCGGGTGCCATCGTCAACGGCAACTGGAATGAAGTGCTGCCAGTGGATGTACGCAATCCTGAGGAAATTCAGGAGTTCGTCAGCCACTCATGGTATCGCTACGCAGACGAAACCAAGGGCCTGCACCCTTGGGATGGCATCACCGAGCCGAAATTCGAGTTGGGCCCGAACACTAAGGGCACTAAAACCGACATCAAAGAGCTGGACGAGGCCCACAAGTACAGCTGGATCAAAGCGCCGCGCTGGAAAGGCCATGCCATGGAAGTCGGCCCGCTGGCGCGTTACATCATCGCCTATGCCTCAGGCCGCGAGTATGTGAAGGAGCAAGTAGACCGTTCGCTGGCAACCTTCAACCAAGCCACCGGGCTGAGTTTGGGCCTTAAGCAATTCCTGCCTTCAACGCTGGGCCGTACCTTGGCGCGGGCGCTGGAATGTGAGCTGGCCGCCGATAGCATGTTGGATGACTGGCAATCGCTGGTGAACAACATCAAAAACGGTGATCGGGCCACGGCTAACATCGAAAAATGGGACCCCAGCACTTGGCCGAAAGAAGCCAAGGGCGTAGGCATTAACGAAGCACCGCGCGGGGCTTTGGGCCACTGGATCAAGATCAAAGACGGCAAGATCGAGAACTACCAAGCCATTGTGCCAACCACTTGGAACGGTTCGCCGCGTGACCACAAGGGCAACATTGGTGCTTATGAGGCCGCGCTGCTCAATACGCCCATGGAGCGCCCAGACGAGCCGGTGGAAATTCTGCGTACCCTGCACAGTTTCGACCCATGCTTGGCATGCTCGACCCACGTGATGTCGCCCGATGGTCAAGAGTTGACCCGTGTGAAGATTCGCTAAGCGGAGGACTCTGCAATGGCACATCAACAATCCCCGCACGCCGGGAGCGAGTCGCCGGTACGCAAGCAGACAGCGGTGTATGTCTATGAAGCGCCGGTACGCCTGTGGCATTGGATGACCGCGCTGAGCGTGATCATCCTCAGCCTGACCGGCTACTTCATCGGCTCACCCCTGCCGAGTATGCCCGGTGAGGCCATGGATCATTACCTGATGGGCTACATTCGCTTTGCCCATTTTGCGGCAGGCTATGTATTGGCCATCGGTTTGATTGGGCGCGCCTACTGGGCATTTGTCGGTAATCATCATGCCCGCGAGCTGTTTTTGGTGCCAGTCCACACCTTGGCCTGGTGGCATGAGCTGTGGCACGAGGTGCGTTGGTATCTATTCCTAGAAAAAGTACCGCGCAAATACATCGGCCATAACCCCTTGGGCCAGTTGGCCATGTTCAGCGTCTTTTTGTTGGGGGCGATCTTCATGATCATCACCGGCTTTGCGCTCTACGCCGAGGGGCTGGGCACCGATAGCTGGGCCGATGCGCTGTTTGGCTGGGTGATTCCAGTGTTTGGCCAGAGTCAGGATGTGCACACTTGGCACCATCTGGGCATGTGGTACATCTTGGTGTTTGTGATGATCCATGTGTATTTGGCCATCCGTGAAGACATCATGTCCCGGCAATCGCTGATCTCCACCATGGTCGGTGGCTGGCGGATGTTCAAGGACGATAAGCCCGACTAAGGGTACAGTAAACGCAAGGCCCGACCTTCTGTGTGAGGCACGTCGGGCCTTGTCGTCTCGGTCTCCCTTGATAAGACAGGTAGCGATTGAATGAGTGGCAATATTTTGATTTTGGGCATCGGCAATGTGTTGTGGGCCGATGAGGGCTTTGGCGTGCGCTGTGTGGAGCAGCTCAATGAGCGCTATCAGTTCCCTGAGCGGGTAAAGCTGATGGATGGCGGTACCCAAGGCATCTATCTGGTGCAGCATGTGCAAGAGGCGGAATGCCTGATTGTCTTCGATGCCATCGACTACGGTTTGCCGCCCGGTACGCTGAAAATCATCCGTGATGATGAAGTGCCCAAGTTCATGGGGGCTAAGCGCATGAGCCTGCACCAAACCGGCTTTCAGGACGTGCTGGCGCTGGCGGATTTCACCGGAGCCTATCCCAAAGAATTGCTGCTGGTGGGCGTACAGCCTGAAGAGCTGGAGGATTTTGGCGGCAGTTTGCGCGATCCGGTACGTGCGCAACTGGAGCCCGCGCTGGATGTGGCCTTGAGTTTTCTGGCTGAGCGCGGCGTGAAGCCCTTACCGCGCGCCGCTAATGATCCCTATATTGATCAGCTTTCCCCCGAACAATTGACCCTGAGCCGCTACGAACAAGAGCGGCCCGGTGAGCAACAAGCCTATCGCCATGGCGATATTCGCTTTATCCCGCAGCCGGATGAGCGTGACTGAGTATGTGCATTGGCATTCCCATGCAGGTGTTGGAGGTTGTAGCGTCCCGCGCGCTCTGTCAGTCCACTGATGCGCAGCGCTGGATCGACATACGACTGATTGAAACGCCCGCGCCGGGTGACTGGTTGCTGGTGTTTCTGGATGCTGCCCGCGAGTCTCTCAGCGCTGAACGCGCGGCGCAGATTCAGGATGCCCTTAAGGCTTTGCAGGCCATTCAACAGGGTGATGTAGCTGCATTGCGCGCCTGCTTTGCCGATCTAGAGCGCGAGCCCCAATTACCGCCGCACTTGCGTCCGCCTTCTGCCACCGGAGAACCTTCCTGAATGAGCCATCCTCTGCTGCAGCGTTTGATCGAGCAGGGCATTCCGCTGTTGGATGAAGCCAGCTTTGAAGCCCATGTGCAGGCACAGCCGTTTTCTGTGCTGTTTTTCAGCGAAGATCCCAAGCGCTTCCCGGAGTCGCTGGATGTCGCGGTGATTCTGCCGGAGCTGCTGCAAGCCTTTCCGCAGCTCAGTGCCGCCCTGATGACCCGCGGCTTAGAGCCGCGTTTGCAGGGACGCTATGGCTTTAGCCAGTGGCCGACGCTGGTATTTTTGAAGGATGGCCAGTTCTTAGGCAGTCTGTCACGCACCCAAAATTGGGGCGATTACATGGCACAGATTCCACAAATTTTAGCCCGCACCCCGCAGATACCGCTGCTCAGCCTAGAGGGCACGGCCACGGCCTGCCAGACCACGGAGCCTCAGGCATGAGCGACGAACTTCCCCTATTGGCTGGACAAGGTATTGGCACGCGCCATGAAGACGATGGCCTGAGCTATTTGCCTATGCCCAGCGACATGCAGACCTTTGCTATCCCCATCCTCCCGGAGCCTGAGGAGCTGGGCGAATGCCCGCAAACCCTGGCGCTACTGGAGCGGGTACAGGCCGCCTTGGACACGCAACGCGCCGGTGCGCCCGGTCAGCGGATTGCTTTGGATGGTTTGCCGGAACGCGGCATCACCTTGCTTAACCAAATCCTCGGAGAGGGTGAGGTGGCTATCCAGATTCGTGGTGCCTATCCAGCGCAGATTCAGGAAACGGTGCTGGCGGGGCTGTGGTGGATTCAATGCACCAATGCCGAAGGACAACTGCGTCAGCAATGGTTGGAAGTGGCGGATATCCCGGCGCTGGTGCTGGAGCACAGCTTTGTCGAGGCGCGCTGGCCGGTACTGGAAGGCTTGCCCGAAGGTGTGTTGAACGGTGGCCCGGTGCTGGTGGAACTGCTGGAAGCGGCCAGCCAACAGCAAATGCTACCCAGCGAACTGCCCCATGTAGTCAACCTGTCGTTGCTGCCGGTATCAGCCGCCGATCAGCAGTTTTTGGCTGAGCAACTGGGCGAAGGCCCAGTGCTGATGCTATCGCGTGGCTACGGCAATTGCCGCATCGCCAGCACTGCGACGCCGAGTATTTGGCGAGTGCAGTACTTCAACAGCACCGATCAAATGATCCTCGATACGCTGGAAGTCACCCAGATACCCCAAGTGGCCTGTGCGGCACAGGAAGATTTGGACGACTCCGCCGAACGCCTGCGCGAAATGCGTGAGGCGCTGGCATGAGTCAGCGTTTTGAAGGCAGCTACCTAGGCGATAACCAGCGCCTCTCGGATGAGACGCGCCTAGAGTGCAAAATCTGCTGGTATCAGTACGATCCGGCGCAGGGCGACGAAGTCTGGCAGATTGCGCCGGGCACGCCCTTTAGCCAGTTGCCTGAGCACTGGTGCTGTCCGCGTTGCGAGGGCGATCGCAGCCAATTCATGGTTGTCGATGACTGAGTCTCTGTTAGAGGCCGCCGCCATCCTGCGCTATTTTCAGGCGGCCAGTGCGCGCATGGCAGATTTGCCGGTGTTCAATGCGGCCCTAGAGGTAGAGCTGCTGGGATGGCAGCAGATCGCCGAGCAGGGTGCCTTGGGCGTGCTGATTACCCCTTGGTGCATGACGTTACTCTGGCAGCCTTTGCCTGAGAGGGCGCTGCCGCCTAAAGGCTCGCAGGTCTTACTGCGCTTGCCGTCGGGGGATTACGAATGCACCCTTCAGGCCGACGAGCAGCTAGGCCGCTACGCCAGCGCTTCACTGTGTTCGCCCATGCAGGATTTTGCTAGCCAGACCGAGGCCCGCACCATGGCAGACGACGTGCTCAGACTGATACTGGCCGCGCCCGAACCGCCCAGCCCAGCCGCGCCCACTGCCTTGAGCCGCCGAGCTTTATTTCAGCGGGTGCTGGGGCGGCAGGCATGACTGAGCATTCAGCCCCTCTGCTTGGGCATTTACGCCTGAGTCTGCGCCAAAGTGCTGGCCGCATAACCTCTGCCGAGGTGAAATTACAGCGCCCCTTGGCAGCGATCAGCCAGCTGCTGCTGGGCGAATCACCGGCGGGGTTGTTGGCGCGGCTACCGTTGCTGTTTTCCCTCTGCGCTGGTGCGCAACAGGTGGCAGCGGTGCGCGCACTGGAACAAGCCGTCAACTGGCAAGCCGCCCCCGACGTGGAGTTAGCCCGCGCCCAGTTGGCCGAACTGGAGCTACTGCGCGAGTCTCTGTTGCGTCTGGTGCAAGACTGGCAATTCCCGCTGCCCCTGAGTGAGCTAAAAGTGCTTATTGGTCTCTGCCAACAGGGCATACGCCAACTACAGCCTTGGCTGGGCTTTCGGGCGCAGCCGATCTTGCATGATCCGCAGCCCTTGGCTGAAACCCTGGCCGCTTTAATCAGCCACTGGACGGCCGTGCAAGCCTTGGACAGTGCGGCATGGCTGGCCCCTTACGCAAAGGCTTATCCGATGCCCCTTGCAGGCTCACTGCCAGAGCCGCTGGGGTTGCTGAGTATTACGGCCCTGTTGCCCGCTTTGCGCACGGGACAGTGCCGCCCGGAAATCGCCGGTCAGCCGCGTATCACCGGCCCAGTGATTGCCAGTCAAGTAGAGGCTTCGGCGGGTCAGCAAATCGCTCAGCGGCTGGCGGCATTGTGGCAGCGCGCCGATCAGGCAGTGGCGCAGATTGCTCATCCGCCCCTGATTGGCAATATTCCAGGCTTGGAACCGGGCGAAGGCTTGGGACGGGTCAAAACGGCGCGGGGTTGTTTGCTGCATCGTGTGCGGGTCATTGATCAGCAGGTGCGCGAATGGCAGATGCTAGCGCCCACGGATTGGAATTTTCACCCGCAAGGCGTGTTAGCGCGTCAATTGACCGGCCTATCGCTGCCTACTGAACCTGCCGAGGCGGAAAGCCTGATACGGGCGCTGGTGCTATCCATTGATCCCTGCGTGGGATTTGAGCTGTGTTGGGAGCCGCGTCATGCATGAAATGTCCATTGCGGAAGGGTTGATTCAACTGCTGGAAGAGCAAGCCCAGAGCCAGCAATTCAGCAAAGTAAAACGGCTGTGGTTAGAAATCGGCCCGCTGGCGGCTGTTGAGCCCCAGGCCTTGCAGTTTTGCTTTGAGGCCGTGGCGCGCGACAGCCTCGCTGAAGGGGCGGTGCTTGAGATCATTGTGCTACCGGGGCGGGCTTGGTGCATGGGCTGCAATGCCAGCGTGCCGATTCGCCAGCGTTACGACAGTTGCCCGCTGTGTGGCAGCCATCATTTGCAAGTCACCCAAGGCGATGAGCTGCGGGTCAAGGAACTGGAGGTAGAGTAAGAATGTGTACTGTTTGCGGCTGCGGCACTGGCGAAACCCGGATCAATGGCCATCATCACCACGCTGATGAGCATGATCAGGATCATCCCCATGATCACAGTCACGCCCATGGCCACAGCCACTCACACGGCCATACTCTGCTGCAAAAGCCTGCTCCGGCCAGCCCCTTGGTGGTGGAAGGTCTGAACCTACACTTTGGCAAGGGCCCAGCTCGCGCCCACGCGCCGGGGCTCAGCCAAAGCCGTATGCTGCGCATTGAGCAAGATATTCTGGGCAAGAATGATAGCTATGCCCTGAAAAACCGCGCGCGCTTTGAGGCGCTCTCACTGTTTGCCCTTAACTTAGTGTCCAGCCCCGGCTCAGGCAAAACCACCTTGCTGACCCGCAGCATTGAGCAGCTCGGTCGCCGTTGGCCGCTGGCGGTGATCGAAGGCGATCAGCAAACCGACCATGACGCCGAACGCATCCGCGCCACTGGAGTGGAAGCCATCCAAATCAACACTGGCAAAGGCTGCCATCTGGATGCGCACATGGTCGGAGAAGCCCTGACACGCCTGCACAATCTAGAAGGCGGGGTGCTGTTCATTGAGAACGTCGGCAATCTGGTCTGTCCCGCCGCCTTTGATCTGGGCGAGGCGCATAAGGTGGCGATTCTCTCGGTAACGGAAGGGGAGGACAAACCCCTCAAATACCCGGATATGTTCCATGCTGCGGATTTGATGCTGCTGAATAAGGTCGATCTGCTGCCGCATCTGGATTTTGATGTGGAGGCCTGCATAGCCTTCGCCCGCAAAGTGAATCCGACCATTGAGGTGATTCAAGTCTCCGCACGCACTGGCGAAGGCATGGCCGATTGGCTGGCTTGGATTGAACGCCGCCGTGCCGCGCGCATTCGTATCCGCATTGACGCGCTGCACGCCCAAGCACAGGCGCTGGAGGTTTTGCTCTGAGTAAAGCCTCGGCCTTGCGCCTGTACCTAAGTGGGCAGGTGCAGGGCGTGGGCATGCGCCCGCAGGTCTATCGACTGGCTACAGCTCTGGGCTTGACCGGACAGGTGTGCAACCAAGGCATGCAAGTGTGCATCGACCTGTATGGCCCTGCCGAAGCGCTGGCGCAGTTTGAGCCAGGTCTGCGCGCGGAGCTGCCGCCACTGGCGCGTCTGGAAAGCATTCGCCAACAGCCTTTAAGCGCCGTCATGCCGCCTAGCGCATTCCGTATTGTTGAGAGCCGCGCCCAGAACCAAGCCCTTGAGCTGGCCATGCCGCTGGATGCGGCCACTTGCCCGGCGTGCTTGTCGGAATTGTTTGATCCGGCGGATCGGCGCTGGCGCTATCCCTTTATCAACTGTACGCATTGCGGGCCGCGCTACAGCCTGATTCGATCGCTGCCCTATGACCGTGCCCAGACCAGCATGGCGGCCTTTCCGCAATGCCCGCGCTGCCAGCAGGAATACGCAGACCCAGCGCAGCGGCGCTTTCATGCCCAACCCAATGCCTGCCCCCTATGCGGCCCGCGATTGCGCTGTACCGATGCTCAAGGCCAGCTACTGCCCGGTGATCCTCTGGCCTTGGCGGTGGCAGCGCTTCAGCGCGGTGAGATTTTGGCCATGCGCGGGGTGGGCGGTTTTCATCTGATCTGTGATGCCCGTAACCTGCAGGCGGTGGCCCGCTTGCGTCAGCGCAAAGGCCGTCCGGCCAAGCCGCTAGCGGTGATGGCGGCGACTGTGCAGCACCTAGGAGCGCTGGTGCAGCTCAACGAGGCCAGCTGTGAGGCGTTGCAGAGCCCCATGGCACCCTTGGTGCTCGCTGATTGCCAGCCGTCAGCCTCGACCTTGCTGGCGGCTAATGTCGCCCCGGATCTGGCATGGCTAGGGGTGATGCTGCCGCACAGTCCCTTGCATTGGCTGCTGTTTCACGAGTGGGCCGGTCGTCCTGCCGGTGGTGGCTGGATTGACACTGCCGCTGCAGAATATCTGGTGATGACCAGCGCCAACCGTAGCGCCGAGCCGCTGATCACCGATAATACCGAAGCCTTGCACAAGCTCGCCGGAATCGCTGATCTATGGCTGCTGCACGATCGGGAGATCCTCAGCCGCTGCGATGACAGCCTAGTGGATGCGCGCAGCCAGCCGCCCATTTTGCTACGCGCCGGACGAGGTTATGCGCCGCTGCTGATTCCCTTAGCGCAGTCGGGGCCCTCGGTATTGGCCTTGGGCAGCTACCTGAAAAATAGTTTCTGTGTGACCCAAGGCGCGCAGGCCTGTCTGTCGCCGCACATGGGCGATTTGGATGATGCCGATAGCTGCCGTGCCCTAGGGCCGCGCATTGAGCAACTCTGCCAGCAACTGAACGTACAACCCCAGCACATTGCCTGCGACCTGCACCCGGACAGCTATGCCAGCCGTTTAGCTCAGCAATACGCCGCTCAGCATGGCTTAGCCTTGCACCCGGTGCAGCACCATCACGCCCATATCGGTGCGGTGATGGCCGAGTACGGGCTAGAAGGGCCGCTGCTGGGGTTAGCACTGGATGGCAACGGGCTGGGTTGGGATGGCCAATGGCGCGGCGGCGAGCTGCTGCGGGTTTCTGCTGAAGGCTTTAGCGCCTTGGGTGAGTTCGCGCCCCTAGCCTTGCCCGGTGGTGATCGCGCCGCCCGCGAGCCTTGGCGCATGGCGGCGGCGGCGTTGCATCAGTTGGGACGCGGTGCAGAAATCCCCCAGCGTTTTGCCCAGCACCCCGGCAGCGCTACGCTGGCGCAGATGCTGGCACGTGGCCTCAATTGCCCACCCAGCCACAGCGCAGGACGGCTGTTTGATGCTGCCGCAGGCTTGCTGGGGCTGTGTAGCGTTCAGCAATTTGAAGCCCAAGCCGCCATGCTGCTGGAGTCACAGGTTAAAGCCGTGCCGTCCCATGTGCCGCCGCTATGGCAAGGTGACGGCCATCAGCTGAGCTTTCTGCCTTTGCTAGAGGCCCTGACCGAGCCCTCGCTGAGCGCGCAGGCCGGGGCTGAGTTATTCCACGGCGTGCTGATTGCCGCGCTGAGCGATTGGCTGCAACAGATCAGCGCCCAGAGCGGCCTTAGACAAGTCGTACTGGCGGGCGGCTGCTTTCTCAATCGTCAGTTGCGTGAAGGGCTCAGTGCGGCCTTAGCGGCGCAGGGCTTAGCAGTATTTTTGCCCCGTCAAGCGCCCATCAACGATGGTGGGCTGGCGCTCGGACAGGCGTGGGTCGTGCAAATGGCCTTGCGTCAGGCTACTTACACCCGATAAGGGTCATACGAGGTAAACACCATGTGTCTGGCCATTCCGGTTCGGATTGAGGCGTTGTTGGATGAACAAACCGCGCTGGCAGAAATAGGCGGGCTGCGTAAAACCATCAGCATCGCCCTGTTGGATGATCTGCAAGTGGGCGACTATGTGATCTTGCACGTAGGCTTTGCCCTGCAAAAGTTGGATGAGCAGGAAGCCCAGCGCACCCTAGCGCTGCTGGCCTCCCTCGGCCAATTGGAAGCCGCTCGCCAAGCGGCGGCTGGAGTCGTCCCGGCATGAAGTACGTCGATGAATTCCGCGACGGTGACACCGCCCGCCAATTGGCTGCCTGCTTAGCGGCTGAGGTCGATCCTGCCCGCCAGTACCGATTAATGGAGTTCTGCGGCGGCCATACTCACGCGATCTTTCGTTATGGCATCCCGGATTTATTGCCGGATAACCTGCGGCTGATTCACGGCCCCGGTTGCCCGGTCTGCGTGCTGCCCATCGCCCGTTTGGACATGGCCATTGCACTGGCCCAGCGCCCGGAGGTGATCCTCTGCACCTATGGCGATTTGCTGCGGGTTCCGGCCTCTAATCGCCAGACCCTGCTCAAAGCCCGCGCCGAAGGGGCTGATGTGCGCATGCTCTATTCACCCCTCGAAGCCTTGAGTCTGGCTCGCGATAATCCAAGCCGCGAAGTAGTGTTCATGGCCATCGGCTTTGAAACCACCACGCCGCCCACCGCCTTGGTCATTGAGCAAGCCCAGTTGTTGGGGCTGAAGAATTTCTCGGTGTTCTGCAACCATGTACTGACCCCTTCCGCCATGCACGCCATCTTAGCCAGCCCAGAGTCGGAGGCAGGTGTACTGCAACTGGACGGTTTTCTGGGGCCTGCTCATGTCAGTACGGTGATTGGCAGCGCCGCCTATGAAGACTTTCCCACCCAGTACGGCACGCCGGTAGTGATTGCCGGTTTTGAGCCGCTAGACGTGCTGCAAGCCCTGCTGATGCTGGTGCGCCAACTCAACCAAGGCCGCGCCTGCGTGGAGAATCAATTCACCCGTGCCGTAACCGCTGAAGGCAACCTTAAAGCCCAAGCCCTGACATGGCGGATTTTTGAGCCCCGCGAGCAGTTCGAATGGCGCGGCCTTGGCCATCTACCCAAGAGCGCCCTGCGCCTGCGTGCGGCCTATGCCGAATTTGATGCCGAGCGGCGTTTTAGCCTGCCGGAATTCCCTGCACAGGAACACCGCGCCTGCGAGTGTCCGGCCATTTTGCGCGGTGCGAAAAATCCACGCGATTGCCGCTTATTTGCCACAGCCTGCACACCGGCTAACCCCTTGGGTTCTTGCATGGTCTCCTCAGAAGGCGCTTGTGCGGCCTATTACACCTATGGTCGCCATATGCAAACCGCAGGAGCAGCCCACTGATGTCCCGATTGGATCTACAACAAGGCCGCATTGAGATGCTGCACGGCGGCGGTGGACGAGCCAGCGCCGAACTGATCAGCCAGCTATTTGCCAAAGCCTTCGACAACCAATGGTTAGCGCAGGGTAACGACCAAGCCCAATTCAGCCTACCGCCGGGGCGCGTAGTGATGGCCACTGACAGCCATGTGATTTCCCCGCTGTTCTTCCCCGGCGGCGACATTGGCAGCCTTTCAGTACATGGCACGCTGAACGATGTAGCCATGTCCGGCGCGAAACCCTGCTATCTGGCGGCCAGTTTTATCTTGGAAGAAGGCTTTCCGCTGGCTGACCTCACGCGCATTGTGGATTCCATGGCTAAAGCCTCCCGTGAAGCCGGAGTGCCTATTGTCACCGGCGATACCAAGGTAGTGGAGCGGGGTAAGGGCGATGGCGTCTTTATCACCACCACCGGCGTGGGCGTAGTGCCGGAAGGGCTGTACCTGTCCGGCGACCAAGCGCGCCCCGGCGATAAAATCCTGATTTCCGGCACTATGGGCGACCACGGCGTAACCATTTTATCCCTGCGCGAAGGCTTGGGCTTTGAGGCGGCAATCGGCTCGGACAGCCAAAACCTAGCGCCCTTGGTGGCGGCCATGTTGGAGGCCGTGCCCAACATCCGTTGCCTGCGCGACCCCACCCGTGGCGGCCTGGGCAATACCCTGAACGAATTGGCCAAACAATCCGGCGTCGGCATGCAACTGGAAGAGGCCGCCATTCCAGTACGCGAAACTGTGCGCGCCGCCTGCGAGTTTTTGGGCCTTGATCCGCTCTATGTGGCCAACGAAGGCAAGCTGATCGCCATTTGCCCCGCTGAACAGGCCGAACCGCTCTTAGCGGTGATGCGCGCCCATCCCCTTGGCCAAAATGCGGCCATCATCGGCACCGTGCAGGAAGATGCCCAGCAGTTTGTGCAGATGCGCACCCCGTTTGGCGGCCAGCGCATGGTGGATTGGTTGAATGGGGAACAGTTGCCGAGGATTTGTTGAGGGGCGGCAATGGACGGGACTTGCAAACGTAATGGCATCCCGCCATATTTGTTTCCGAACCTGATGAGGCGTTATGGACTATGGTGTATAACTTCCTTATCAGGTCAGGGCCGTTCTACAAGCCTGAGCCTAGATAGGGGGGGCTTGATCAGAACGGAAGATTATCCACCAGACCCGTTTGGCAGGTTATGCACCAAGTGGGGTCTAATAGTAGTTATGCCACCAACAGGAGATGACTCATATGCAATGGCTCTTAACCAACAAAGAATGGGTGTTCAGTGGAGTAGGTGTATCCATTCTTGGTGCTATTGTCGGTTGGCTATTCATGAGAAAAACGCCAAGTCAGATTCAAAAGTCAGGCGCACATTCCGAGAACTATCAAGCAGGTGGAGACATAAGGATCGGTGGCAAGAATGATAAATGATCGAGTACAAAAGCAAGAAGCAGGAGATGGCTCAACCAATCTCCAAGGACAGTCCATTATCATTCACCAAGGCATCTCCTATGCTGATGCCAAAGAGATTGCTCTAGACGTTTACAAGGCCAATTTCATTCAACTGTCTCAAGATGCTGCCGCGCTGGCAAGACAAAGAGCGACCGAACTGACAGATGATTTTCTTTCAAAACTCAAGAGTGATAACGAAAATGCTGTGGCCTCAATGAACACCCCAGGAATGCAGGCTGCAATTTTTGAAGCTCAGAAGCAATATGCAAAAACCGGTGATAAAAATCTTGAGGGGTTATTGGTAGATATTCTGGTTGAGAGGGCCGCCACTCCCGATAGAAACATTAAGCAAATCGTACTTGATGAATCACTAAGCGTTGCCTCCAAACTAACAACAGAACAAATGGACGCGCTAACAATCAACTTCCTGATTGTAAAAACAAGAAGCACCAATCTCATTAACTTAGAGTCTCTTCGAGTTTACCTCGAAACAGAGATGGTTCCGTTCTTAGTCGAGTTAACTGAAAATTCAAGTTGCTATGAGCATCTTGAGTATGTTGGCTGCGGTTCCGTAATACACGTTGGTAGCTTGCACTCCATTGAACATTTCTTTTTAAACTCTTACTCCGGCTTATTTTCCAAAGGATTTGAAGAGGAAAGATTTGGGAATGAAACTGGTGTAATTGAAAAATTCAAGGAACTAACAACACGGTGCCTTCACAACAATAAAATTTTCCAATTCAACGGCGTTGATGTTTCCATCATCGAAGAGAAGTGCAAAACACTCGGAATCGCAGACGACACGAAAGCGAAAATCGTTGCCTTGCATAACGCAACAACGATGACCGAGTCAGAAGTAAAGGAATACCTCGTGGGCATATGCCCACCACTGGATCACCTGTTTAGGCTTTGGAGTAAGACCTCGATTTCGAAATTTAGCCTCACAACGGTAGGTGTGGCGATAGCTCAGGCAAATTTTCGTCGCAGAACAGGTATCAAACTAAACTTGGAAACTTGGGTAAGTTAATGCATAACCCGGCGCTCAACCTCGCTCCTTTCAGTCGCTGGACGCTGCGCGATAAGGCCGCGCAGCGCCGGTTAGCTCTACGTTAGAGGGCTAGATGAGTAATCTTCCACCTGTATTCGTATATGCCACGAAAATGACAGAAGCCATTATCTGCCTTCGTGACTCCGGCCATTGCGTCGGAGGCCTTATGCTTGTTTATGCTGCCATTGATCAAATGGCATGGCTCTCAGTTTCTGATTTAGAGTCCAATGGAAAAGATTTTAAGGCTTGGGTAGATAAATACATGCTCCCAAAGAACCCACTAGGCTGCAGCTCTAGTGATTTATGGGCTGCGAGGAATGGCCTATTGCACACCGGCACAGCGGAATCAAGAGACACGAGGAATGGAAATGCGAAGTACAAAATACACTACACATTTGGCGGTGCTGTCTGCACAGAAAACAAAAGCACTGATACTGTCATCATAAAATTTGAAGACTTGGTAGGCTCTTATCTGGCCGGCATTCTTTGGTTTATGGAAGATCTCAAGGCAGATGCCGTAAAACAAGAAAGCGCCAATAATAAACTAAAGTTAACACTACAGTGCATTTCAATTTAGGTCAGCCCTCTAACAATTCGTTGCAGGCACGACGCCCGTACCGGGCGCGGCCTGAACTCAAACGTTAGGGTAAAAGGACATCAGCCTTGACAGAAAGAATGGAACACTTACATCAATGCGCCCATTGCTCTGGCACAGGGACTTGTAGCACCGCTTCCACTGGTGAGAGCTGTGCCGTTTGCGTCAAGAAAAATGAACTGAAAAAAGGTCAATATTTCGGGCTCGCTTGTGGTACATGTGGTGGTCTAGGAAAAACGGATACACTAACTTATCGGCTTACCCATCGAACGCAGCCAATAATTTCAATTCTGCTGGTTCTTTTGTCTCTGCTCCTTGTTTTTATTTTTGGCTTCATTAAAAGTCCGTATTTTCATGAGGTTATGGCGTTCTGTACTACTTTGATCGGAAGCCCGTAGGGTGGATTCGCCGACAGGCAATCCACCACTGTTAAACAGTAGGCAGTAACCCTTCTGCACCGGTGCAGCCTATTGGTGTTTTGCTTGCGCGAAAACACCCTACGGGTTGTGCGCTTAGGCGTTGTCGGACAGTCGAGACAAAGCAATATCGTACACTTCATTGCGATCACGCTTGCCAACAGCAATGACCGTTACGGTGATGATTTGATCTTCAACCGAATAAACAAGGCGGTAGCCCAGTTGGCGCAATTTGATTTTGTAAGTATTTGGGGCACCGGACAGTGCTGCCGAGGGTACGTGAGGGTTATCAAGTCGTTCTTTTAGTTTCTTCTTAAATTGCTCTTTGATGGTGTGGCCTAGTTTTTCCCATTCCTTTAATGCAGATTTTTTGAACTCAAGCTCATAAGTCATCAAGCGTAACCTTAACGCTGGGTTCATCCGCGCGCGCTTTAACGAGCTTCAAGAGTTCAATATCGTCCAGCAACTCCATCAGGGCTTCGTAGGCGGCGGCGGGCACGCAGTAAAAGGCGGGTTCATTGTGGTTCAAAACGGCAATCGGCATGCCGTGCCCGCTGGCTACCACCTTCATAGGGTTGGCTTTGAGTTCGGAGATGCTGGCTGCAACGTCGGCAAGTATGGGATGAGGCATGGATTTTGGCTTCAAGGAAAGGCTGGTTGAAACCGAAATATAGACCTTAAAAATGGTCTCGTAAAGCCATGGCAGGCCCGTAACCCGTAGGGTGGATTCGCCGATAGGCAATCCACCACTGTCATCGGTGCGGCCTATTGGTGTTTTGCTACGCGAAAACACCCTACGCGTTACAGCATTAACTTCATAACCAGACAAAGGGCCAGAACACCTCCAGCCCTTCATCCTCAAGCCTTCAGCCCGCTGTTACAGCATCATCAACGCGCCGCTGGCCGCAATGGCCACGCCCAAGCCACGCGCTACTAGAGGCAGGCGCTGGCGCAGTTGCTCGCCCAGTACCACGCCGCCTACATGCAGCATCAGGCTGGCGGCCAAGAAGCCCACCGCAAACAGCATCAGGCTGCCGCTGGCTTCTGCGCCGTGGGCATAGCCGTGGAATAGCGCAAAGCTGGCCGCCAGTGCGAGGCTAACCCCAGCCGGTAGGCGCACGGCGCTGGCAATCAGCAGGCCCAGCAACAGCACGGACAGGGCAATGCCGGTTTCCACCATGGGCAAGCCAAGGGCATTCACGCCCATCACAAAACCGGCCAGCAGGGCGGCTAAGAAGGTGGCGGGAATAGCCAGTTTCAGGCGCTGTGTGCCTTGCAGGGCCGCCCAAATGCCGATAGCCAGCATCGCCAGCAGGTGATCATTGCCAGTAAAGGGGTGCAGCAGACCGGACAGCAGGCCGCTTTCAGCGTGCTCGCCGCTGTGAGCTAGGGCCAGTCCGGGCAGCAGGCTAAGGGTTAGAGCAGGGAGCAGGTGGCGTATCTTCATGATTCCTCACACTAAGCCCTGCTGTGCATAGGCGCGCAGGGCAACAGATTGACGGTGACGGAGGCTGATATATCCGGCCTCCCGATCAGGCCCGCGCATGATGCCGTAGCACTAGGGGGGCTGTCATGATCCTTATCAGGCTCAGGCCCGTCGCATCAGGGCTAGGCCAGCACAAAGGCTGCTGCCCAGAGCGTGCGCGCGGCTTGCCATGTTCTGCTGCGACTCCTTATAGTCGGTCTCGCGTTTTGCCTACTGCTTCGCAATAACCTTTGAGCAGGACGTGTCAGCACAGGGAAAGAAGCATGATCGAACTGTTAAACCTGACCAAGCAATTTGGTTCCCACAAGGTGGTGGACGGGCTGTCCTTCAATGTGCAGCCGGGGGAGGTGTTGGGTTTTTTAGGCCCTAACGGGGCGGGAAAATCCACCACCATGAAGATGCTCACCGGCTTTTTAGCGCCCGATGCCGGTACGGCGCGGATCATGGGCTATGACATCCGTCGCCAAACCCGCGCCGCCCAACGGCACATCGGCTATTTGGCGGAAGGCGCACCCTGTTACAGCGACATGAGCGTACGCGGCTTTCTGAGCTTTATTGCCGAGGTACGTGGCTACCGAGGCGCGGCACGTCAGCAGCGGCTAGACGAGGTGGTAGAGCGCCTAGAGCTACAAACGGTGCTGGCCCAGAGTATCGAGATTCTCTCCAAAGGCTTTCGTCGTCGGGTTGGGCTGGCGCAGGCGATTTTGCATGATCCGCAGGTGCTGATCCTCGACGAACCCACCGATGGCCTTGATCCTAACCAAAAGCATCAGGTGCGCGAGCTGATTCGCGGTCTGTCTAAGGACAAGATCGTCATCATCTCCACCCACATACTGGAAGAAGTCACCAGCGTATGCAGCCGCGCCCTGATCATCAGTGCCGGACGCTGTGTAGCCGATAGCACGCCGCTGGCCTTAGAAAGCCGCTCCCGATACCACCAAGCGGTGACGCTGGTGGCCGATGGCCCGCTGGATGAGCAGGCGCTATTGGCTATCCCCGGTGTGCAGGCGCTGGAGCGCAATGCCCTCGACGGCAGCCTGACCCTATTGGCCAAGCCCGGTGCCATTATCCTAGGGCCGGTCAGCGCCCTGATTGCTCAGCAAGGCTGGCCAGTGCGTGAGCTGAATGTGGAGCGCGGGCGTTTGGATGATGTCTTTCGCCGCCTGACCCGTGGAGAAGCCTCGTGAAGCAATTACCTGTGATTTTTCGCCGCGAGCTGGCCAGTTACTTTGCTACGCCAGTGGCCTATGTGTTCATTCTGATTTTCTTGGTGCTCTCAGGGGTATTCACCTTCTATCTGGGCGGCTTTTTTGAGCGCGGACAGGCTGATTTGAGCGCCTTTTTCAACTTCCACCCTTGGCTCTACCTGTTTTTGATTCCGGCCTTAGCTATGCGTCTGTGGGCTGAGGAGCGCAAATCGGGCTCCATTGAGCTGCTGATGACCCTGCCCATCAGCCGTTTTGAGGCGGTCACGGGCAAGTTTTTGGCCGCTTGGGTGTTTGCTGGGCTGGCCCTGCTGCTGACCTTTCCCATGGTGTTAACCGTTAATTATCTAGGCGACCCCGACAACGGCGTGATTCTGGGCAGTTATCTGGGTAGTTGGCTGCTGGCCGGAGCTTTTTTGGCCATAGGTTCTTGCATGTCTGCCTTGGCTAAAAATCAGGTGATTGCCTTTATCCTCACCGTGACGGCTTGCTTTGCCTTTATCGTCAGCGGATTGCCGCTGGTGTTGGATGCCTTTGCATGGGCCCCTCAATGGCTGTTGGATGCGGTGGCTTCGCTGAGCTTTCTGGTGCGTTTTTCGGCCTTAAGCAAGGGCATTATCGACCTACGCGACCTGCTGTATTTCCTGAGCTTGATCTTGGCATGGCTGGCGGCCACCGCTGTGGTCATTGATCTGAAGAAAGCCTCCTGAGGACGCCCTGATGCTGAAACGTACCCTGTATTCCGGGGCTGGACTCTTGGCCATTGCGTTGGCCTTTCTGGCCGTTAACATCCTGTCTGGCCTGTTGTTTACTCAGTCGCGGCTGGATTTAACCGAGCAAAAACTTTACAGCCTCTCCGAGGGCACTCAGCGCATTCTCAAAGAGCTGAAAACTCCGCTGGAGTTGGAGTTCTTTTTCTCCGACGAACTGGCCCGCGAGCTGCCCGCCGTGCGCCTGTATGCTCAGCGCGTGCAAGAGCTGCTCAACAGCTACGCGCGCATGGCTCCCCAATACATTCGTTTAAAAGTCACCGATCCAAAGCCCTTTTCGGGGGAAGAGGATCGCGCCTCCGAGTTAGGCTTGCAGGGTGCGCCCTTGCAGCAGGGTGGCGACAGTCTGTATTTCGGCCTGTCTGGACGGGTGAAGGCCGAGGAGGGCGCTCAGGCGCTCAGCGAGGCCATCCCCTTCTTCCAGCAAAGCCGCGAGGAGCTGCTTGAATACGAAATCAGCCGCCTGATCCAAAACTTAGCCAACCCGGAGCGGCCTGTGCTGGGCCTGCTGTCAACGCTGTCCATGGACGGCGGTTTTGACATGCGCACCCAGCAGCCCACCGGCCCTTGGATGCTGCTGGAGGAGATCCGGCAGCGCTTTCGCATTCAGGCCTTGCCGCCGCAGATTGAGCAGATTCCCGCTGAAGTGTCAGTGCTGATGCTGGTGCATCCCAAAGCCCTACCTGAATCAACGCTGTACGCCATCGACCAATTCGTATTGCGCGGCGGCAAGCTGCTGGCCTTTGTCGATCCCTATAGTGAAGCCGATGACGATATGGGCCTTCCGGGATTGCCGGGGTTAGAATCAGAGAATCCCAGTCACGCCTCTTCCATGCCTGCCTTGTTTAAGGCATGGGGCCTGCGCTTGATCCCCGAACAGGTAGTGGCCGACCCAAGCCATGCGCTGTCGGTAGCGGTGGATGAGCAAAGCCGCCCGGTTCGCCATCCGGCTTGGTTGAGTATGCCGGCCCAAACCCTGAATCAGCAGGATGTGATCAGCACCGAGTTGGAAAACCTAACCCTTGCCACGGCGGGCGCGCTGGAGCCACTGGCCGGTGCGAGCACTCGTTTCACCCCGCTGCTGCAAAGTTCCAATGCGGCATTGCTGCTGGATGCCCAGCGGTTTGTCGGGCTGGAGAACCCCAAAGGGCTGCTGCGAGGTCTACAGCATGCTGAGGGCAAAACCTACACCTTGGCCGCGCGGCTGCAAGGCCCAGCGCAGAGTGCCTTCCCCAACGGCATTGAGGGGCATAAAGACGGCCTAACCTCCGCCTCAGCCATCAACCTCATCGTCATGGCGGATACCGATGTGCTGACCGATCGCCTGTGGGTGCAGGTGCAAGACTTCTTCGGGCAATCGGTGCCGCATCCTTGGGCGGACAATGCCTCTTGGGTGATCAATGCGCTAGATAATCTCTCCGGTAGCGATGCCTTGATCAGCGTGCGTTCACGGGGACGCTACTCAAGGCCCTTCACCCGGGTGCAAGCCTTGCAGCGCACGGCAGAAGCGCAGCTTCTGGAGCAAGAGGAACGCTTACAGCAGCGCCTGACAGAAACCGAACGGCAGCTGGCTGAGCTGCAAAACAACGAGCCGGGGCATGCGCTGGAAATGAGCCCAGAACAACAGCGCACCTTGCAGCAGTTTCTGCACGAAAAGCTGGCCATTCGTAAGGAACTGCGCGACGTGCGCTACCAGCTAAATGCCGATATCGACGCGCTGGGCACTCGTCTCAGGCTGGTGAATATCCTGCTGATGCCCCTGTTGCTGACGTTGGGCGTGCTGGTCTGGCTCTGGCAGCGGCGGCGGAAAAGCGCAGCCCTCAAGTACGCCAGATAATATCCCGTTCCCCCTGAGGGCCGACGCTGATCCAGCGGTCGGCTTCCTCTTCGCTTTCCTCTTCTTGCCAACTGCCGGGCATGCAACGCGCCTCTACTGCTAGGGCTTGGTAGGCGGCGCGGGCACAGCTCAAATCGTCTAGCCAAGGCGTGGCGGGGCTTTCCAGCAGTAGGCAATGCCATTTTCCAGCCGCTTGGGGCAACCAAGTAATGGGGATACCGGCGGCCTCACACTTGAAGGTTTTGCCACGGGCTTGCCAATTCAGTGGCGCACCTAGGCACTGCTCCAACCACTGGCTGACTGTCGCCAGCTCAGTATCTTTAAGGTAGATTTCGATATCGGGTTGGCGCATGGAAAACAAGCCTGATCAGGGTGGATGACAAGGTGCTCAGCATACCCTACCTAGCGCCTAATCTGCGGATTTCCCATTGATCCTAAGCAGGTCAACACCGCGACAGACTTGACTCTGAGGCCCTGCGGTCGGCATGCTTGCACAGATTTACTTTATATATGGGCGAGCATCGGTGGGGTGATCGCCGTGGGTTTTTGGCAGGCCAGTTCAGGATGAGGCTGGCAGTCTGGTTGGCTCTGCAAAAGGGTCAAAAATAAAAAGGGATCTGCCATGGCTGCTTACGAAATACTCATTGCCGACGATCATCCGCTGTTTCGGAGCGCGCTACAGCAAGCTCTGATGCTAGGACTCGGCGCAAACGTGCATCTGGTGGAAGCCGCCAGCATTGCCGAATTAGAAAGCCGGATGAGCGAAGGCGTGGACTGGGATTTGATCCTATTGGATCTGAATATGCCCGGTGCTTACGGTTTTTCCGGGCTCGTACTGCTGCGCGGCCAGTACCCGCAAATACCGGTGGTGATGATCTCCGCGCAGGAAGATCCGGCGGTGATTGCGCGGGCGCGCGAGTTTGGAGCCAGTGGCTTTATTCCCAAATCCAGCGCCTTGACTACCATTCAAGATGCGGTGCGCGCGGTCTTGGATGGCGACCTTTGGTGGCCGCCTCAAGCGCTGGAAAACACTCGGCTCAGTGAAGAAACCAAGGCGGTAACTGCTGGATTGGCCAGCCTGACACCTCAGCAATTCCGGGTGTTGACCATGGTCTGTGATGGCTTGCTGAACAAGCAGATCGCTTATGAGCTGCATGTTTCTGAGGCCACCATCAAGGCTCACGTCACGGCGATTTTCCGCAAGCTGGGCGTGCGTACCCGTACTCAGGCCGCGCTGCTGCTGCAACAGATGGAGTCCATTCCGTCCTCTACCCCCATCTAGTCCTGCCATAGCCTTACCGATTCGGGTCATTGTCTGTTGGGCAGTGGCCCTAGCGAATCATCGGCAAGATGATTTCATCACTGCGCTGAACACCAGCAGTCACCGCCTGACACTGAGCAACGAACTCGCGCATGGCCGCTGTTTGGTACTTTTGCCGATGCCAGATAAAGCTGAAATGACGGCGCAGGTTGAGGGCTGGCGTGGCAATCGGCACCAAGCTGCCGCGCCGAAAGGCATCGCGCAGGGCCAGCCGGGAAATACAGCCAATCCCTAAACCGGACTCCACGGCGCGCTTGATGGCTTCGGTGTGCTCCAGCTCCAGACGGATATTTAAGCGTCCCGGATACTGGGCCATGGCCTGATCAAAGGCTAAGCGTGTGCCGGAGCCCTGTTCGCGTAGAATCCAAGCCTCTTGCGTCAAGCGCTCTAGGCTGGCTTGGCCGATGGCTGCCAGTGGGTGTTGGGGCGCGCAGAATACCGTGAGTTCGTCTTCCACCCAGAGTTGCCGATGGATTTCCGGGTGCTGGCAGTGGCCTTCAATGAGGCCTAAATCAAGCTCATGGTGGGCAATCCGCTGCACAATGTGCGCGGTATTATGCACATGCAATTTAACCCGACATTCGGGATGCCGCTGCATAAAATCGCCCAGCAACAGCGTGGCTAAGTAATTGCCCACGGTTAGGGTCGCGCCAACGTCCAGCGAGCCAAAGCCGATCTGGCCTTGCAGCAGTGCCTCAATGGCCCGTGCTTGGTCAAGCAAGGCCACCGCCTGTGGCAGCAGTTGTCGGCCCAAGGCGTTGAGGTGCAAACGTTTACCTGCGCGGTCAAACAACTGGCAGTTTGATTGGCGCTCCAGTTCGGCTAGGGCGCTGCTAGTGGCGGATTGGGAGAGGGCGAGGCTGTCGGCGGCCAGCGAAACGCTTTCCTGCCGCGCGATGCTGACAAACACCTGAAGCTGTTTCAGGGTGAAGTGCATATCGATATTCCGAATAACCTATATCGTGATTATGTGATTTAGAGATAAAACTGCCATCTGTAGAATGGCGGTGAACGCCGTCAGCCCTTTGATACCCAGAAACGAGGAAGTCTTCGCATGAGTAACCTGAACGTCGAGCGTGTGCTCAGTGTGCATCACTGGAACGATACGCTGTTCAGCTTTAAAACCACCCGCAATCCGGGATTGCGCTTTGAGAACGGCCAGTTCGTGATGATCGGACTGGAAGTGGACGGTCGTCCGCTGATGCGTGCCTACAGTATCGCCAGTGCTAACTATGAAGAGCATCTGGAGTTTTTCAGCATCAAAGTACCGAACGGCCCGCTGACTTCGCGCTTGCAACACTTGAAAGAAGGCGATGAGCTGCTGGTCAGCCGCAAGCCCACAGGTACACTGATTCTCAGTGATTTGCTGCCGGGTCGGCATCTGTACCTGCTCAGCACTGGCACAGGCTTGGCTCCCTTCATCAGCTTGATTCAAGACCCTGAGGTCTACGAGCGTTTTGACAAGGTGATTCTGGTACACGGCGTGCGCTATGTCAGCGAGCTGGCCTATGCCGATTTCATCACCCAGCAGTTGCCGGAAAACGAGTTTTTTGGCGAAGCGGTCAAAGAAAAGCTGATTTACTACCCCTTGGTCACCCGTGAGGAATTCCGCAACCAAGGCCGTCAAACGGACTTGATGCGCTCTGGCAAGCTGTTTGATGACATCGGTCTGCCACCTATGAACCCGCTGGACGACCGCGCCATGATCTGTGGTAGCCCCAGTATGCTGACTGAAACCAGCCATGTGCTCAACGAATTTGGCTTGAACGTCTCCCCACGCATGGGTGAGCCGGGCGACTACCTGATCGAGCGGGCCTTCGTCGAGAAATAAGCGCAGCTGAGTATCGGGCGGCGGCTGATGGTGAGCACCTGCGATATTCTGCTAACCCCGGTGGGCGCTAGTGCTTAAATGCCCATAGGCCACATCACACCGGGGAATGCCATGCGGGTTCGTTGGACATCCTACTTCATGCTGCTGGCGTTGCCGCTGTTGGCTAGCGCTGCCGATGAGAGTCCCGCCTATACGCGCTGTATGGAGGCGGCAGGCGGCGTCACTCTGAATATGCTTGAGTGCATCGCCAGCGAAACTCAGGCACAGGATCTGCGCCTCAATAGGCTCTATGCCAAAGCGCAGGCGGTGCTGGAGCCTCCTCAAAACAGCCAGCTGCGCGATGTGCAGCGGCTGTGGATCAAATACCGCGATGCGGAGTGCGCCTTGCAGGGCCGCTTAACCGGCGGCAGCATCGACGCTATCAATGCGGCCCTCTGCGTATTAGCTATGACCCAACAGCGAGCGGACGCGCTGGAGGCCATCAGCCATGTAGGTGAGCCCTAATGGCTACCGCGAGTTCTGTGCAAAGGCTGCACATCGCTGAGTTGGAGGTTGAACTCGTCCGTAAGGATATTCGCCATCTGCACCTGCGGGTGTATGCGCCACTGGGACGGGTGCGGGTCAGTGCGCCTTTGCGGGCCTCACAGGCCAGCATTGAGGCCTTGCTGGTGCAGCGTTTGCCTTGGATTAGAACGCAGCAGGCGCGTCTGTGTCAGTTAGCGGCGACGCCTGAGCCCTTGGGGCTGCTCAGTGGTGAAATTCATTACCTGATGGGACAGGCCAAGCGGCTGGAGCTTGTCGAGCATTCAGGCCCTGCAGGGGTGATTGATAGCGGGGATCGTCTGCTGTTGCGCCTGCCTGCGACCGCAGATGAGGCACGGCGTAGGGCGCTGCTACAGGCGTTTTACCGGACGACCCTGAAGGCGCAGATTCCCGCCCTGTTGGCGCGCTGGCAACCGATCATTGGTGTACAGGCAGCGAGTTGGGGCGTGCGCCGTATGAAAACCCGTTGGGGCTCCTGCAATATCGGTGCAAGGCGTATTTGGTTGGCGTTAGAACTGGCTAAAAAGCCTGCAGTCTGTTTGGAGTATGTGCTGGTGCACGAGCTGGTGCATCTGCTGGAGCGCTACCACAACGCGCGTTTCTACGGGTTGATGGATCAGTTCCTGCCCGATTGGCGGGAGCGACGCACGCTGCTAAACAGTGCGCCTGCTCCGGGCGAGCTTGCGTTGTCTTAGAAGCGGCTGACCTTGATTAACAGGCCCAGACTGCCGTGATCCACATAGCGGATTTCGTTAGGGCGCACGCGGAATTTCTGGTCGAGGTATTCGCAAGCGACGATGCGGCCTTGCTCATCAAAACGATTCACCCAAATATCAGTTTCTACACTGACTTGATCGCCAAAACTCAGGTTCAGGCGGCCTTGAATGGGGTAGAACTCAAACTGCGCCTGTCCGGATTTAACCGCCAGTGTGGCAGTGGCAGCGGTCATGGTCTGCCGCCAAGCTTTGTGCAGCAGAATGCTGTAGCCCTGTTCAGGGGTCAGTTTGGCGGCGGCCTCAGCCATGGACAGCGGGATTTCGTTGCGCTCGACCAGCGTGCTGCTGCCTTCTGCCCAGTTGTGGGCTGGAGGTTGGCTGGCAATCAGTGGTGTGTCGGTGTGGCGGAACAGCAAAAGCTCCACCTGTACCATGGGTTCAGCTTGTGCCAGCGGGCAGAGCAGGACGAGCAGTAGGCTTAGGTAACGTAACGCTAGGGTCATGATGGGTGTTTGTCCGAAGGGCTAAGGTGTTCGAGCAGGGCTTCTAGTGCGCTAAAGCGCTCTTCTGGCTGCTCCATGGGAATCTGGAATTTAAACAGGGTTGCGCCTTCCAGCCGGTAGCGTTTCGGCTGGGTTTGAATCAGCTTGACCAACACCATCGGGTCAATACAGGTGGTGGCGCTGCATTCAAGGCGTCCGCCTTGGGGGCCGGCATCAATTTTACTGATGCCTAGGCGCTGAGCCTGTAACTTAAGCCGAGTTTGGCGCATCAAGTTTTTAGCGGGTTCTGGCAGCAAGCCAAAACGGTCGATCATTTCCACCTGCAATTCCCTGAGTGCGTCCGGGCTTTCTGCTGAGGCGATACGTTTGTAGAGAATCAGCCGCGCGTGTACGTCAGGCAGATAGTCGTTCGGGATCAAGGCGGGCAGGCGCAGGTTGATTTCCACGCCACCGCTCAGCGGTTGTTCCAAATTAGGCTGCTTACCCTGACGGATGGATTCGACGGCTTGCTCGAGCATTTCCATGTACAGGGTGAAGCCTACCGCCTGAATCTGCCCGCTTTGGCCTTCGCCGAGCAGTTCACCCGCGCCGCGAATTTCCAAGTCGTGGGTGGCTAGCACAAAGCCGGTGCCCAGGTCTTGGGCGTTGGCGATGGCTTCCAGACGCTTTTGCGCGTCATCGGTCATTTGGTTGCGCGGTGGCGTGAGTAGATAAGCATAGGCTTGGTGGTGACTGCGCCCGACTCGCCCACGCAGCTGGTGCAGTTGCGCCAGCCCGAACTTGTCGGCGCGCTCGATAATGATGGTGTTGGCATTGGGCACATCAATGCCGGTCTCGATGATGGTGGAAGCCACTAGCACATTAAAGCGCTTGTGGTAGAAATCGCCCATCACCTGTTCCAGCTCGCGCTCGCGCAACTGGCCGTGGCCAATGGCAATCCGTGCTTCCGGTACTAATTCGGCCAGATCACGGGCGCATTTTTCGATGCTTTTTACATCGTTGTGCAGGTAGTAGACCTGTCCGCCGCGCAGCAGCTCCCGCAGCAAGGCTTCACGGATGATGGCCGGTTGCTGTTCCATGACAAAGGTGCGTACCGAGAGCCGCCGTGCTGGTGGTGTGGCGATGATGGACAGGTCGCGCATCCCCGATACCGCCATGTTCAGGGTACGTGGAATGGGTGTAGCGGTGAGGGTGAGGATATCCACCTCACTGCGCAGTGCCTTGAGCTGTTCCTTGTGGCGCACCCCGAAGCGGTGCTCTTCGTCGATGATCACCAAGCCCAGATGTTTGAACTGAATGTCCGGCTGCAATAGCTTGTGGGTGCCGATCAGGATATCAATCTGGCCTTCGGCTAACGCTTGGGCGGCTTTCTCCATCTCCTTGGCCGATTTAAAGCGGCTCATCACCTCTACGCGCACCGGCCAATCGGCAAAACGATCGCGGAAGCTGTTGTAATGCTGCTGGGCGAGCAGGGTGGTGGGTACTAAAACCGCCACCTGTTTACCGTTGTGGGCAGCGATAAAGGCGGCGCGCATGGCGACTTCGGTTTTACCAAAGCCCACATCACCGCACACCAGCCGATCCATGGGTTTGCTGGAGAGCATGTCGGCGCGCACCGCTTCGATGGCGGTTTGCTGATCCGGGGTTTCCTCAAAGGGGAAGGCAGCGCTGAAGGTAGCGTAATCGGCGTTGGGGTCAGTGAAGGCAAAGCCTTTGCGAGCGGCGCGGCGGGCGTGGATATCCAACAGCTCAGCGGCGACATCGCGCACCTGTTCAGCGGCTTTGCGGCGGGCTTTCTGCCACTGATCGGAGCCAAGGCGGTGCAGCGGGGCTAGGGCGTCATCGCTACCGGTGTAACGGGCGATCAAATGCAGGCTAGAGACTGGCACATAGAGCTTGGCTTGTTCGGCGTACTCCAGCATCAAAAACTCAGCCTGTTGGCCTTCTACTTCCAAGGTCATCAAGCCTTGGTAGCGGCCCACACCGTGGTCGATGTGTACCACGGGCGCGCCCTCACGCAGCTCAGTCAGGTTTTTGATGATGTTATCGCTGGCGTCGCGGCTTTTTTCCCGGCGACGACGCTGCATGATACGTTGGCCAAACAATTGGCTTTCGGTGATCAGTGCCAGGTGTTCTAAATGCAGCCCTTCATCCAGCGCGGCAACGCTGATGCTCAGACGCGCGTTGCTGTCCAGAAAGCCCAGCCAGCCGTCCACCGGTTGCGGACGGATTTTCAGACGCGCCAGCAGCTCCAGCAGCACTTCGCGGCGTCCAGCGGATTCAGCAATGAACAGAATGCGCCCCGGAAATCGTTCTAAAAATTGGCGCAGTGCCTGCAACGGCTCATTGGATCGGGCTTCTACGGGCAGGTCAGCGGGGATATAAGCCGAAAAGCGCGTGCGGCCTACTCCGGGATCTAGATCATGCGCATCTACCAGCACTTGCGGCCATTGTTTGAGCCGCGCAAAGCAGTCGTCCACCGGCAGAAATAGCTCAGTCGGTGGCAGCAGCGGGCGCTCAGGGTCGTAACGGCGTTCCTCATAGCGGCTGCGCACGTCAATCCAGAACTGCTGGGCCGCCATCTCAATGCCGGGCAGGGCAAATACTTGGGTGTCCTGTGGCAGATAGTCAAACAGGGTGGCGGTCTGCTCAAAAAACAGCGGCAGGTAATACTCAATCCCGGCAGGAGTGATGCCGCTGGCTAAATCCTGATAGATCGGGCAGCGCCGATAATCCACATCGAAGCGTTCCCGGAAGCGGCTGCGAAAGCCGGTCACTGAGTCTTTATGCAGCGGAAATTCCCGCGCCGGTAGCAGGCAAACGGAGTCAACCTTGGCTTGGGAGCGCTGCGTTTCCGGGTCGAAGGTGCGCAGGCTTTCAATTTCGTTGTCGAACAGGTCGATACGAAACGGCTGTTCACTGCCCATGGGAAACAGGTCGATGAGTGCGCCGCGTACCGCAAATTCACCGTGCTCGTAGACGGTTTCCACGCAGCGGTAGCCTGAGGCCTCTAGCCGCTGGCGCATGGCCTCGACCTTGAGCGGCTGCCCGCTGTCCAGCACCAGACTGGAGCCCAGCAAAAAGCTGACCGGTGCTAAGCGATGCAACGCCGTGACAATCGGCACCACCAATACACCGTGCTGTAGCTCCGGCAGCCGGTACAGACTGGCGATGCGCTGAGAGATGATGTCCTGATGCGGCGAAAACAAATCGTAGGGCAGGGTTTCCCAGTCTGGAAACTGCAAAACTGGAAGCTGTGGGGCAAAAAAGCCGATCTCCTGCTCCAAGCGCTCAGCGCTCTGGGTGTCTGGGGTCAGCACAAGGGTGAAGCGGCGAGCGGCGCTGGCGGCTTCGGCGATGGCCAGACTGATAGCGGCACCGGGCAGGTTGCCCCAATGCTGCCGTCCGGTGGCGGTGGGCAGAGCAGGAAGGTGCAGGACGGACACGGCGGCGCGAAGCTCCGGTAAGAAAAAAACCGCGCTGATTGTAACGAGGGGCGCGACCTGCTGTCAGTCTTAGGGACGAATGAGCGGTGAATTCTCTGCCAGATTGCCGCCAGCTCAGCACACCGTCATAATGTAGCCCTTTTTGATCGCACCTACATGTGGAAGGAACAGCCCGTGACCCAGAAGCCCGACCAGTGTCTTGGAGAGTGGATTGACCGTGAAGCCCTTGCCGAGGCGATGATTCCACTGATTGGCCAGTTGTACCGCAACAACAACGTGGTCACCTCGATCTACGGTCGCGGACTGATCAATCGCTCAGTGATCGCCATCCTCAAAGCCCATCGCTTTGCGCGTCATCGCCTGACGGAAAACGAAGACCTGTCGGCCCACGACACCTTCCAAGTACTGAAAACCATGAGCGAAATGAGCCTAGGTGCCGCCTCGGTGGACTTGGGCAAATTGCTGAGCAAATTCAAAGACAGCGGTAATGGCCTGTCTTTGGAGCAGTTCGTGCGTGAGGAGCTGGCCGAAGTAGCCGGTCAGCGCAGCGCCAATGCTCGCAAAGGCACTGACGTTGTACTCTATGGTTTTGGCCGGATTGGCCGCTTGCTGGCACGCATCCTGATCGCCAAAACCGGCGGCGGTGACGGCCTGCGTCTGCGCGCCATCGTGGTACGCAAGGGCTCCGATGACGACCTATCCAAGCGCGCCAGCCTGCTGCGCCGCGACTCGGTACATGGCCCCTTCAATGGCACCATCACCATTGATGAAGAAAACAAAACCATCACCGCCAATGGCAACCTGATTCAGGTGATTTACTCCAGCGATCCGTCCACGGTGGATTACACCCAGTACGGCATCGACAACGCCTTGGTGGTGGATAACACCGGCAAATGGCGTGATGCTGAAGGCCTGAGCCAGCACCTGAAGTGCCCCGGCGCTGCCCGCGTGATCCTCACCGCACCGGGTAAGGGCGCGCTGAAAAACATCGTACACGGCATCAACCACAGCGAAATCACCGACGAAGATAAGATCGTTTCGGCGGCTTCCTGCACCACCAATGCCATCGTGCCGGTACTCAAAGCGGTCTATGACCAATACGGCATCGTGCATGGCCATGTGGAAACCGTGCACTCTTACACCAACGACCAAAACCTGATCGACAACTTCCACAAAGGCAGTCGTCGTGGCCGCAGTGCGCCGCTGAACATGGTTATCACTGAAACCGGTGCAGCCACCGCCGCGGCCAAAGCGCTGCCGGTGCTGAAAGGCAAGCTGACCGGCAACGCCATTCGCGTGCCTACACCTAACGTATCCATGGCCATCCTCAATCTGACCTTGGAAAAAGCCACTAGCCGCGAAGAAATCAACGAATACCTGCGCCAAGTGGCCATGCATTCGGAACTGCAAAAGCAGATCGACTTCGTAAGCTCCACTGAGGTGGTCTCCACGGATTTCGTTGGCTCACGGCATGCCGGTGTGGTGGATGCTGAAGCCACCATCTGCAACGACAACCGTGTAGTGCTTTACGTGTGGTACGACAACGAGTTTGGCTATAGCTGCCAAGTGGTGCGTGTTATGGAAGAAATGGCCGGTGTTCACGCGCCATCCTTCCCGCGCTAATTAGGCGTTAGACGGCCTACCCGCCTATGACCCGCGCTCTTTGGAGTGCGGGTTTTTTATGGGTGGCAATAAGTCCTGCCTTTGGGCAGGCATCAAGGCGTGCTGATTTTTGTTAGCAGCTAAGGATCTATTGCAATAAAAAAACAGGCTATGGGTGGTCAGTGTCGGTCGCTGACCTCTATAATCGGGCGAATTTTTTGCTTGGTTTTGCGTCATTAAGTCGCATTGCTTGGCAATTTGATCAGTGCTAGCGGCTTTGGTGCTGCTCTGCAACTGAACGCAGAGCTAGCTTCTACCATCAGTTACTTAGGCAAACCCATGATACAAATGAAACGTGGGCTCGACTTGCCAATGGCAGGCGCGCCAGCACAGCGCATTGAGGCTGGAAGGCCCGTGCGCAGTGTTGCCATAATTGGCTTCGACTATCCGGGTATGAAGCCAACCATGAAGGTTCAGGTTGGCGACCGGGTTAAGCTGGGACAGGTTCTGTTCAGTGACAAGAACATGCCGGGTGTGGATTACACTGCTCCCGGTGCGGGTACTGTTACGGCCATCCACCGCGGTGAAAAGCGGGTGCTGCAATCCGTTGTGATTGAGCTTGAGGGTGACGAGGAGCTGAACTTCCCATACTGCGAAGAGGCCGCATTGGCGGATCTAGGCGCAGACAAGGTTCGTGAGAATCTGCTGAAGTCAGGGCTGTGGACGGCGTTCCGCACGCGGCCCTACAGCAAAGTACCGGCTGCCGATGCAGTACCGCACTCCATCTTCGTCACAGCCATAGATACCCATCCGTTGGCCGCTGATCCCACCGTGATCATCGGTGAGCAGCCTGAAGCCTTTGAAGCAGGCCTCAAGGTGCTGGGTAACTTGGCCCGCATCTTCCTGTGCAAAGCCGAAGCGGGTCATCTGCCTGGCGAAATCCTTCCCGGTGAAGGCCTGCCACAGGTGCAGACAGAATCCTTTGCAGGCCCACACCCTGCGGGCTTACCGGGTACCCACATTCACTTTCTTGATCCGGTAGGCCCGACTAAAACGGTCTGGCACATTGGCTATCAAGAGGTGATTGCCATTGGCAAGCTCTTTACCACTGGTCGTCTCTCTGTTGAGCGCGTGGTAGCACTGGGCGGCCCTGTGGTGGAAAAACCGCGCCTGCTGCGTACCCGCTTGGGGGCTAACCTCGACGAGCTGACCGCGGGCGAGCTGCATTCCGGGGTTAACCGCATTGTCTCTGGTTCTGTACTGGGTGGACGTACGGCCCATGGTACTTTTGCCTTCCTCGGTCGCTATCACGCGCAAGTCTCTTGCCTGCGTGAAGGCAAAGAGCGCGAAATGCTGCACTACCTGCGTCCGGGCTTTACAAAACACTCGGTGTTGAACGTCTTTGTCTCCAAGTTGCTGAAGGTGAAAGAGTTCGCCATGAGCACCACCACCAACGGCAGTCCGCGTGCCATGGTGCCGGTGGGCAACTATGAAGAAGTCATGCCGCTGGACATCCTGCCGACTCAGTTGCTGCGTTCCTTAATCGTTGGCGATACCGAAACGGCGCAAAAGCTCGGCTGTTTGGAGCTTGATGAGGAAGATTTGGCCCTCTGCACCTATGTCTGTGCAGGCAAGTATGAGTACGGCCCCATCCTGCGGGACAACCTGACCCGTATTGAGAAGGAGGGTTGATCATGTTGCGTTTTATCTTCGATAAGCTTGAGCATCATTTCGAAAAGGGTGGCCGCTGCGAGAAGTGGTATCCCCTGTTCGAGGCTGTTGATACCTTTTTGTATCGTCCAAGCAGCGTGACCAAAACGACCGCTCATGTGCGCGATGGCATCGACCTTAAGCGCATCATGATTTTGGTCTGGCTGTGCACCTTTCCGGCCATGTTTTTTGGCATGTGGAATACGGGCTACCAAGCTAACCTGATCTTCGCGCAAAGCCCTGAGCTCTTGGCGGCGGCCAAAGAAGGCTGGCGTCTGGCGCTGTTGGCAGATTGGGGCATCGGCTTTAATCCTGCTGACTGCTGGGCTAACTTCGTACAGGGTGCGCTGTACTTCGTGCCCATTTACGCTGTGACCTTTATTGTCGGCGGCTTCTGGGAAGTGCTGTTTGCCATGGTGCGTCGCCATGAGGTGAACGAAGGTTTCTTCGTGACCTCTGTGCTGTTTGCCCTGATTCTGCCGCCGAGCATTCCGCTGTGGCAGGTGGCCATGGGTATCAGCTTTGGCGTGGTCTTGGGTAAAGAAGTCTTTGGCGGTACTGGCAAAAACTTCCTAAACCCTGCGCTGACTGGCCGTGCCTTCCTGTTCTTTGCTTACCCGGCGCAGATGTCTGGTGATGCGGTCTGGACAGCAGTGGACGGCTTCAGTGGTGCTACGGCGCTAAGCCAAGCCTTTAGCGGTGGCATGGCTCAGGTTGCAGCCAGCGGCATCACTTGGTGGGATTCCTTCTTCGGTACCATTCAGGGCTCCATTGGTGAGACCAGCACGCTGGCCATCTTCTTGGGCGGTGCGGTACTGCTGCTGACCAAGATCGCGTCTTGGCGGATTGTCAGTGGCGTGATGATTGGCATGGTGGCCTTGAGCACCCTGTTCAATATCATTGGCTCCGATACCAATCCCATGTTTGGTATGCCTTGGTACTGGCATCTGGTCGTCGGTGGTTTTGCCTTCGGTATGATCTTTATGGCTACCGACCCGGTATCGGCTTCCATGACTAATACCGGCAAATGGGCTTTTGGCATTCTGGTTGGCGTCATGGTGGTACTGGTTCGCGTGGTGAACCCAGCCTTCCCAGAAGGCATGATGCTCGCCATCCTGTTTGCCAACCTCTGTGCCCCGACCATTGACCACTTTGTGATTCAGGCCAATATCAAGCGGAGGCTGGCGCGCAATGTCTAGTCAGAAAGAATCTGTTTTCCGGACGTTAGTGGCTGCTTTGGCAGTCTGTCTGGTGTGCTCTATTTTTGTGGCTGGTGCCGCTGTACTGCTGCGCCCTGTGCAATTGGAAAACCGTCAGCTTGATAAGCAGCGCAGCATTCTGGCCATTGCTGGTATTGGCGATGCGGATCTGTCAGGCCGTCAAGTCAAGGAGCTATTTGCTCAGCGCATTGTGCCGCGTCTGGTTGATCTGGATACCGGCAAGTTCAGCAAGGACTTTGATCCGGCAACCTTCGACCCGCTGGTAGCCTCCAAAGATCCTAAGCTGTCTGCTGTGTTGCCCGCTAAAGCCGATATTGCCTCCATCAAGCGTCGTGAGCGTTACAGCCTCGTCTATATGGTGGAAACCGATGGCAAGCTGGACACTCTGATTCTGCCGATTCGTGGCTATGGTCTCTGGTCAACCCTGTACGGCTTTTTGGCCATTAAAGGCGATCTGAACACTGTAGTGGGCATGGGCTTTTACCAGCATGGTGAAACCCCCGGTCTAGGCGGTGAAGTGGATAACCCCAAATGGCGTGCTCTGTGGCCGGGTAAGAAGCTGTTTACTGAAAATGGCGAGCTGAGCTTGCAAATCATCAAGGGCAGTGTTGACCCTCAAGCGCCCAAAGCGGCCTATCAGGTCGATGGCTTAGCCGGTGCGACCTTGACCAGCAACGGCGTGAACAACCTGCTGCATTTCTGGCTGAGCGGAAACGGCTTTGGTCAGTTTATCGCTAAACTGCGTGCTGGGGAGGCTTGAGCATGTCGCAACCTACCGTTCGGGAAGTTTTGCTAAACCCGATCCTTCATAACAACCCCATTGGTTTGCAGATTTTGGGGGTGTGCTCGGCGCTGGCGGTGACCTCTAACCTGAAAACAGCCTTGGTGATGTCCATCGCGCTGTCACTGGTGACAGGCTGCTCCAGCATGTTCATTTCCATGGTGCGTAGCCAGATCCCCAACTCCATCCGCATGATTGTGCAGATGGTGATCATTGCCTCCTTGGTAATTGTGGTGGATCAGTTGCTTAAGGCTTTTGCTTTTGGCTTATCCAAGCAGCTCTCGGTGTTTGTTGGTTTGATCATCACCAACTGTATCGTGATGGGTCGCGCTGAAGCCTTTGCTATGCAAAACCCACCAATGCTGTCCTTCTATGATGGTATTGGTAACGGTTTGGGTTATAGCGCCATATTGCTGATTTTGGGTGTATTCCGTGAGCTGTTTGGCGCGGGCAAACTGCTGGGCTTCACCATTATTCCGGTGGTGAATGACGGTGGTTGGTACATTCCCAACGGCTTGCTACTGCTGCCTCCCTCGGCATTCTTCTTGATCGGTCTGATCGTTTGGGGACTGCGTACTTGGAAGAAAGAGCAGGCCGAGCAGCCCGCGTATCGTTTGGCTCCGCAGGTTTCTGATAAGGAGGCTTACTAATGGAGCATTACATCAGTCTGTTTATCCGCTCTGTGTTCATTGAGAACATGGCGCTGGCGTTCTTCTTGGGCATGTGTACCTTCATTGCCATTTCCAAGAAGGTTGAAACAGCTATTGGTTTAGGTATTGCTGTGATCGTGGTTCAGGCCATCACGGTGCCTGCTAACAACCTGCTGTACACCTACTTGCTTAAAGAGGGTGCACTGGGTTGGGCGGGTTATCCTGAGCTTGATCTGAGCTTTCTGGGACTTTTGAGCTACATCGGGGTGATCGCGGCCATCGTGCAGATCCTCGAAATGCTGCTAGATAAGTATGTCCCCAGTCTGTACAACGCCTTGGGCGTGTTTCTGCCACTGATTACCGTGAACTGCGCCATCATGGCCGGTTCGCTGTTCATGGTGGAGCGCGACTATAACTTGGCCGAAAGCACCGTATACGGCGTGGGCTCTGGCGCTTCTTGGGCGCTGGCGATCATCCTGCTGGCCGGTATCCGCGAGAAGCTCAAATACAGTGATGTGCCCGAGGGTCTGCAAGGACTGGGCATTACCTTTATCACGATTGGCCTGATGTCTATGGGCTTTATGTCGTTTTCCGGCGTGCAGCTGTAAGGGACGGGAGGAATAGATGAGTCACGAAATCCTTCTCGCCATCGGCATGTTCACTGCCATTGTACTGGCACTGGTGGTGATCATTTTGATCGCCCGCGCAGTGTTGGTCTCCAGCGGTGATGTGAAGATCGAGATCAATGGCGAAAAGACCCTGACGGTTCCCGCCGGCGGCAAGCTGCTGCAAACGCTGGCAGCCAATAACATTTTCCTGTCTTCGGCCTGCGGTGGCGGCGGTACCTGCGCCCAATGCAAGTGTGTTGTCGAAAGCGGCGGCGGCGAAATGCTGCCTACCGAGGAGTCGCACTTCACCAAGCGCGAAGCCAAGGCGGGCTGGCGTCTGTCCTGTCAGACACCGGTCAAGCAAGACATGAAGATCGAAGTGCCGGAAGAAGTGTTCGGCGTGAAGAAGTGGGAATGCACGGTGGAGTCCAACCCCAACGTGGCCACCTTCATCAAGGAGCTGACCCTGCGCCTGCCCGATGGCGAAAGCGTCAACTTCCGCGCCGGTGGTTATGTGCAGTTGGAGTGCCCGCCTCACGAAGTGCATTACAAAGACTTCGACATTCAGCCGGAATACCGGGGTGACTGGGATAAATTCAACCTGTGGCGCTATGTGTCCAAGGTGGAAGAAACCACGATCCGCGCCTATTCCATGGCTAACTACCCTGAAGAGCAGGGCGTGGTTAAATTCAACATCCGCGTGGCTTCGCCGCCTCCGGGTCGCGATGACCTGCCGCCGGGTAAAATGTCTTCCTTTGTATTCGGCCTGAAGCCCGGTGACAAAATCACTGTATACGGGCCCTTTGGCGAGTTTTTTGCGCGCGATACTGATAATGAGATGGTATTCATCGGCGGTGGTGCGGGTATGGCCCCGATGCGTTCGCACATCTTCGATCAGCTCAAGCGTTTGAAATCTAAGCGGAAGATGACCTTCTGGTACGGTGCGCGCTCACTGCGTGAAGCCTTCTATGTGGAAGAGTTCAACCAGTTGCAAGCCGAGAACCCGAACTTTACTTGGCACTTAGCGCTGTCCGATCCGCAACCGGAAGACAACTGGACTGGCCCAACCGGCTTCATCCATAACGTGCTGTACGAGAACTACCTCAAAGACCATTTGGCTCCTGAGGATTGCGAGTTCTACATGTGCGGTCCGCCCATGATGAACGCCTCGGTGATCAAAATGCTGACCGATTTGGGCGTGGAGCCGGAGAATATCCTGCTCGACGACTTCGGCGGCTAGTCCCCTATGCTGCCTGTGTCCCTACGGCCCGTCATCGTTGTTGCTCTGGCAACAACCCTGACGGGTTGTTTTTCTCAGGATTCGCTGGAAAGTTTTGCAGGCCCGACCATGGGCAGCACCTACTCGGTGAAATACGTCCGCACGGCCAAAGCCCCGAGGCCTGAACAACTACAGCGAGCAACCGAAACTATTCTGGCAGAGCTCGATCGGCAGCTCTCCAACTACCGACCGGACTCGGTCATTCAACAATTCAATGCCTTGCCCGCGGGCAGTTGCCAGACTATGCCGGAAAGCCTGTTATATCTGGTGGCTGCTGGTGAGCAACTCTCGAAAGAGGGTGAGGGTGCGCTGGATTTGACCGTTGAGCCTCTGTTAGAGCTCTGGGGTTTTGGCCCACACCATGGCCAACGCATTCCCAGCGCTGACGAGATAGCCGCGCTTCTGCCAAGCATTGGTCATCAGCACTTACGCGTTGAGGCCGATAAACTCTGCAAAGCTACCGCTTTGAAAGTGGACTTCAACAGTATTGCTGCAGGTTATGCCGTGGATCAGGTATCAGCCAAGCTTGAGGCGTTGGGCGTGCATAGCTTTCTGGTGGAAATCACTGGCGAGTTAAAGGCTAAGGGGTTAAAACCAGATGGTACGCCTTGGCGGATTGCCATTGAAGCCCCCAAGGACGGCGAGCGTGAAGCCATGGAGGTGATTAAGCTGGACGGCTACTCCATTTCCACCTCTGGCGATTACCGTAACTATTTTGAAAAGGATGGGCGGCGTTATTCCCATACCCTTGATCCGCGCACAGGCGCACCTATTCAGCACCGTTTAGCCTCAGTGACGGTGGCAGATCCTTCGGCCATGCGGGCTGATGGGCTTTCAACCACGCTGATGGTGATGGGGCCAGAGCAGGGCCTAGCCTTTGCAGAGCGCCAGGGCATTGCAGCACTTTTTGTTTCGCGTGAAGAACAAGGCTTTGTCAGCAAAAGTACGCAAACCTTTGATCGTCTATTCGGTAAGGAGCGGCAGCCATGACTTGGTTACTGGTTTTTCTCATCATGTTGCTGGTGGTGCTGGGGATGTCGGTTGGCGTGATCATGGGCCGTCAGCCGATTGCGGGCTCCTGCGGTGGCTTAGCCAAGCTGAAGATGGCTCGGGATGACTGCCCGGTGTGTGGCGGTGATCAGGAGGTCTGCGATCAGACCAATGCTGACCCTGACAAGCCTAAGGATAACGGGCCAAGCTTAGGCTATGACGTTAGTTGCCGCTGAAGTCAATCCGCCAAAGCGCGGGGTCTTTGCTAGGCCATTTGCCGATACCCTGTTCGAGTAATTCAACCGCACGATTTATACGGGGCCTAGGTTGCTGAATACAGGCCTCAAGAATTCGTCAACCGCAGCCGTTCAAAAGGCAGGCTGCGTTAAAGGAGTGCATATGGCTGTCTACAACTATGACATCGTGGTACTGGGCTCCGGCCCCGCAGGTGAAGGCGCTGCAATGAATGCCGCCAAGGCGGGGCGCAAGATTGCCGTCGTAGAAAACTATACTCAGATCGGCGGAAGCTGTACTCACCTTGGCACCATCCCCTCCAAGGCACTGCGCCACTCCGTGCGCCAAATCATGCAGTACAACACTAACCCGCTGTTTCGCCAGATCGGCGAGCCGCGTTGGTTCTCCTTCCCCGATGTTTTGAAAAGTGCTGAGCGGGTGATTGCTAAGCAAGTCACCTCGCGCACTAGCTACTACGCGCGTAACCGCATTGATATTTTCTTTGGTACCGCCAGCTTTGCCGATGCTAACACCATCGAAGTGACTTGCAGCAACGGGGTGCGTGAGCGCCTGACCGCCAAGCAGATCGTTATCGCTACTGGCTCTAGTCCTTATCGCCCTGCTGACATCGACTTTAACCACCCGCGTGTCTATGACAGCGACACTATCCTCAACCTGACCCACACGCCGCGCCGTTTGATCATTTACGGAGCTGGGGTGATCGGTTGTGAGTATGCGTCCATCTTCAGTGGTCTGGGTGTACTGGTGGATCTGATCGACAGCCGCGATCAGCTGCTCAGCTTCCTTGATGACGAAATTTCCGATGCCCTGAGCTATCACCTGCGCTACAACAACGTGCTGATTCGTCACAACGAAGAGTACGAGCGCGTGGAAGGGCAAGAGCACGGTGTGGTACTGCACCTTAAGTCCGGCAAGAAAATCAAAGCCGATGCCCTGCTGTGGTGTAATGGCCGTACCGGTAACACCGATAGCCTCAAGTTGGAAAACGTGGGCCTCGCCGCGAATAACCGTGGCCAGATCCCGGTTAATAAAGATTACTGCACCGAAGTGCCAAACATTTACGCGGCGGGCGATGTGATCGGTTGGCCCTCTTTGGCCAGTGCTGCCTACGACCAAGGCCGTTCAGCGGCGGGCAATATCGCTGGCACCGATGCGCGCTTTGTGGATGACGTGCCCACCGGCATTTATACCATCCCAGAAATCAGCTCCATCGGCAAAACCGAGCGCGAACTGACTCAAGCTAAAGTGCCCTATGAAGTTGGCAAGGCTTTCTTCAAAGGCATGGCGCGGGCGCAGATTTCCGGTGAGGAAGTCGGCATGCTGAAGATTCTCTTCCACCGTGAGACGCTGGCTATTCTCGGCGTGCATTGCTTTGGCTACCAAGCCTCGGAGATTGTGCACATCGGCCAAGCCATCATGAATCAGGAAGGTGCAGGGAATACCCTGAAGTTCTTCATCAACACCACCTTTAACTACCCAACCATGGCTGAAGCCTACCGAGTGGCGGCTTTTGACGGGCTCAACCGGCTTTTTTAAGCGGCTCCACCCTGTGGCCTGAACCGGGTGGGGAAGACATCTTCGCCGATTCGTCAGCCTGGCGCTGGCCGAATCGGGAGAGCTTCTGATCAGGCAAAACCGGCCTTTAGGGCCGGTTTTTCTTTGCGCGCTGGAAAGGCAAGGGTTAGTCCCGAAAGCCTAGCGCCAATACAGCAGTGCCGGGATAGTCAGTGATGAGGCTATCGACACCCATTGCCGCTAGCCTGCGCATTTGCTCCGGCTGGTTCACCGTCCATACCGATACATGCAAGCCTTGCTGATGAGCACGCTCTAGGCGCGCTTGGGTGCAGAGTGCCCAATTCAGTACCAGTAGATCGCAGCCGTATTGGTGAGCGACTTTTACCGGCTCTAGCCAATCGTGTTCTGCCACCAAGCCGCGCGATAATTCTGGGCTGAATTGCTGTAAGGCTTTCAGCACTGTGCGGGAGCTGGAGGTTACGGTAATGCGCTCAGTGAGCTGGTGACGCTGCGCCAATTCGCGAATGGCCAGCACAGTACGCATGGCACGTTCTTTGGAAGCGCTTTTGACTTCCAATTGCCAATGCTCAAAATCGCACTGCTCAAAGAGTTGGCTAAGGCGCGGAATGGGCGCGCGCTGTGGCCAGTCTGCCAAAGCAAAGCGAGCATCATAGGTGACTAAATCAGCCGCTTGGTGTTCTGCCACCTTACCCTTGCGCCCGGTGGTGCGCTTGAGGGTTGGATCGTGGATCACCATCAGCTCGCCATCTTGAGATAGATGTAGATCCAATTCACAGCGAGTAACGCCTTGGGCAAGGCATGCTTGAAAGCTGACGAGGGTGTTTTCTGGGGCTTCGCCGCGTGCGCCCCGGTGGCCATAGATCAGGGTCACTGCGTGGCTCCTTGGGCGGGGTCTTGGGGTGCGCCCTCTGTCTGGGCTGGTGCTGGCTGTGGTTGATGATGCACCACGCTGCTGATCACCCGGTCGTACTCAAAGTACACCGAGAAATCTCGGTAGTCCCAGCGGGTGATGGGGGGGCGTCCGATCTTGGGGTATTCCTTATCGGGGAGGCCAAAGTGGTTGAGTACCTTGGTCTTGCGCTCGCCATTATGGGGCAAAGCCTGTTCGGTAGTGCCTTGTTGGCCTACGGGAATTTTAACCTCATCGGCTATGGCGTTCAGCGTACAGCCAGCCAGTAGCACTAAGGGCAGCAGGCGCATATCAGTCTTTCTCTCCTCGAGCCAAGCGGCGTTCTTGCGCCTGTTTTTGTAGGATATGGCGGGCTAGTTGTTGGCGCTGCAAATCACTCAGATCCTCAAAGCGCAGGGCAATTTCGTAATGCCCGTTTTCCAGTTGCCGGCAGCGGCTGACCTCTACACTGAGGGTTAGCTCAACAGGCTGGGGCAGCAGCAAGAGGCGCAATGTGCGCTTGGAGCCTTCTGCCAAAGGTTGCGAGCACACAAAACGCAGGCCGCCTTCTGAGAGATTAATGCGCCGAGGCGGGCCAATTTGTTTGAGCAGATCCTGCGCGATACTGCGTGCCAGCAGGTCTAGGCGACGGCTTTGCAGGCGCAGGTAACTGGCCAGCGTTCGGTCGGTGTCGGCAATTTGGCGCAGCAAGGATTGGCTTTCAAGTTCGAGCTGATGGAATTCGCTTAACAGACCAAATAACGGAGGCGCATCGCTAACCCCCTTGGTTTCTGGGAGAATTTCCAGTGCGACCCAGTCGTCAATGCGATAGTATCGGCGGCGCTCATCGGTGTCTTGATTGAGTATCGGCATGATGGTGGCAACTAGCTAATCCAGTATTCTGAGTGTATCAGGCGCGCCGGCTGGCAGCCTGCGGCATCTTCCATTCCCATCATTTTCTAAAGCCTAATTATGTTCAGACCGCTGTCCGTTTATATCGGAGCGCGTTATACCAGAGCCCGACGCCGCACGCTTTTTGTGTCTTTCATCTCCTTAACCTCCATTACGGGGCTGGCCCTTGGGGTGCTGGTGATGATTTTGGTGCTCTCGGTCATGAACGGCTTCGACCACGAAATGCGTACCCGCGTATTGGGTATGGTGCCCCATGCCACGGTGCAGAGCCCTGTGCCGGTAGACGATTGGCCTGCGCTGGCTAAGCGTATCCAAGCCCACCCAGAGGTGGCGGCTATTGCGCCCTTTATTCAGGTGCAAGGCTTGTTGGCCCATGAGCGCTCTGTGCAGAAGGTGTTGATCAATGCCGTTGATCCAGCGTTGGAGCGGCAGGTGTCCATCATTCAGGATTTCTTCCAGCAGGGCAGCCTAGAAGCCTTGGTGCCCGGTGAGTTCGGCATCCTGCTGGGCGATCGTGCGGCGCGCCAATTGGGGGTGAGTCTTGGCGATAAAATCACCTTTGTGGCCCCGGATGTGACGGTGACGCCAGCGGGCATGTTCCCGCGTATGAAGCGTTTTACTGTGCGCGGCATCTTCCATGTGGGTGCGGGGGAGGTGGATGGTTTTGTGGCGGTGGCGCACATTCAGGATTTGGCGCGCTTGCAACGCTGGAAGCCGGAGCAAATACAGGGCTTACGCCTGCGCCTGCATGATTTGTTTCAAGCGCCTCGGCTGGCTGCCGGTTTGGCCCGCGAGTTGGGCGAGGATTTCTACCCGCGTGATTGGACGCGCAGCCACGGCAATCTTTATCAGGCCATTCACATGGAGAAAACCATGATCGGCCTATTGTTGCTGCTGATTGTGGCGGTGGCAGCCTTCAACATCATCTCCACCTTGGTGATGGTGGTGAATGACAAGCGCGGAGACATTGCGATTCTGCGCACGCTGGGCGCTACGCCTCGGCAGATCATGGCCATCTTTATGGTGCAGGGCACGGTGATTGGGGTGTTTGGCACCTTGATCGGCGCTCTGCTGGGCATGGCAGCGGCGCTGAATGTCAGTGCGTGCATTGCTTGGTTGGAGCGCTTGCTGAATCACCGCTTCCTCAGCGCTGAGGTGTACTTCATCGACTATCTGCCCTCGCGCTTGATGGCTGAGGATGTGCTGCTGGTGTGCGGTGCAGCGCTGGTGTTGAGTTTTCTGGCCACCCTGTACCCGGCATGGCGTGCCTCGCGCACCCAACCGGCACAGGTCTTACGCTATGAGTGACAAGAGTATGAATGACAGTCAAGCGGTGCTGCGCTGCACGAATCTGGGTAAATCCTATGAGGAGGGGCCGCAGTCGGTGGTGGTGTTGTCCGGTTTAGCGCTGGAGCTGCATCCCGGTGAGCGAGTGGCCATTGTGGGCAGTTCAGGATCGGGGAAAAGTACCCTGCTTAATCTGCTGGGTGGCTTGGATACGCCCACTGAAGGCAGCGTCTGGCTGGCCGGTGAAGAGCTGTCAGCGCTGAATGAAAAAGCCCGTGGGCTGCTGCGTAACCGCGCGCTGGGCTTTGTCTATCAGTTCCACCATTTGTTGCCAGAGTTCACCGCGCTGGAAAATGTCTGCATGCCGCTGCTGATTGGCAATGCCCCCATTCCTGAAGCCCGCCAGCGCGCCACTGAGCTGCTAGAGCAAGTGGGTTTGGGCCATCGTCTGAGCCATAAGCCTTCAGAACTATCAGGCGGTGAGCGGCAACGAGTGGCTATTGCTCGCGCACTGGCTAACCGCCCAGCCTTGGTGCTGCTAGACGAGCCGACCGGCAATCTGGATCACCAAACCGCTCAAGGCATTCAGGCGCTGATGCTGGAGTTAAGTCACTCGCTGCGCACCGCCTTTTTGGTGGTGACCCACGATCTGCAACTGGCCGGACAGATGGATCGCATCTTGCGCTTGGAAGACGGCCAACTGGTGGGGGCTTAAATGTTTCGGCCTCTCAGTGTCTTTATTGGCAGCCGCTATACCCGGGCTAAACGGCGCACTCAGTTCATTTCCTTTATCTCCTTAGCCTCCATGATCGGCTTGGCGCTGGGTGTGCTGGCACTGATTTTGGTGCTCTCGGTGATGAACGGTTTCCAGCGTGAGATGAGTTCGCGCATTCTCGGCCTGATTCCCCACGCGGTGGCCTTGGCGGATGCGCCGCTGAATGATTGGCAGCATCTGGCGCAGCGCCTTAACGCGCATCCAGCGGTACAGGCCAGCGCGCCCTTGACCACCGTGGATGGCATGTTTTCCCACCGTGGCTTGATGCAGCCGATCCAAATCAGCGGCATTGAGCCCAGCCTTGAACCTGCGGTGTCCACCTTGGCTTCCAAGCTGGTCGAAGGTGAACTGAAAGCCCTGCAACCCGGTAGCTTTGGGGTGATCATCGGCCAAAGCACCGCATGGCGTTTTCGCGTGCGGCTGGGCGATAGCCTAACCCTGATTGTGCCGGAGATCGGTGATTCCCCCGGCAGTATCAGCCCACGCCTGTACCCTCTGAATGTGGTGGGGATCTTCAAGGTGGGCGCGGACTTAGACGGCAGTCTGGCCATGATCCATCGCACGGATGCCGCCAGCCTGTTGCAATGGCAGCCTGAGCAAGTGCAGGGCGTGCGCCTGAAGCTGGCCGATTTGCATCAAGCACCCAGCATTGCGCGGCAACTGGAGCAACAGTTGGGCAAAGGCTTTCGGGTGGAGGATTGGACGCATTCACAAGGCAGCCTATTCAGTGCCATGCAGATGGAGAAAACCATGATCGGCCTGTTGCTGATGCTGATTGTGGCGGTGGCGGCATTCAATATCGTCGCGACCCTGATCATGGTGGTGGCAGATAAGCGCACCGACATCGCTATTTTGCGCACCTTAGGCGCAACGCCTCGGCAGATCATGGGGATCTTCATGGTGCAGGGCTGCATCATCGGTTTTAGCGGCACCTTAGTGGGTGCGGTGCTCGGTGTGCTGGCTGCCCTAAACATCAGTGATTGGGTGGCTTGGCTGGAGCGCGCCTTTGGGCAGCGAGTGTTCAGCACGGATGTGTATGTCATCAATTCGCTGCCCTCTGAGCTGCATGGGCAGGATGTGGTGGTGGTGGTGGCGGTGGCGCTGCTATTGAGCTTTCTGGCCACTCTGTATCCGGCGTGGCGGGCTTCGCGCACTCAGCCTGCTGAAGCGCTGCGTTACGCTTAGGGCTCCAAGGCTTGCCAGACGGCCCTTGTTGGGCTGTCTGGCAACCTCGTCTTAGGAGCCGACCAAATTAGTGGGTTGGCCCTTGGCAAAGTTAACAAGGTTCTCGAAGGCTGTGCCTAGATACAGCTCGTAGCTGTTCTGCTCCACATAGCCAATATGCGGTGTGCAGAGCACATTGTGCAGGCCCAAGAGTGGCTCGGTTTCCAGATTGGTCGGTTCTTGCTCAAACACATCCAGCGCGGCAAAGCCGGGGCGGCCCTGCTGTAAAGCCGTGTACAAAGCGCCGTGCTCGATCAGCTCAGCGCGGCTGATGTTGACCAGCAAGGCATCTGTTTTCATCTGCTGCAAATCCTCAAGGCGCACACAGCCTCGGGTGGCCTCGTTGAGTCGCAAATGCAGAGATAGCACGTCGACTTGGGCAAAGAAGGCCTGTTTGGAGTCTGCCGCCAGAAATCCGTCACTTGCCGCAAGGCTTCTGGATGCCTCGCTGCCCCAGACCAGTACCTGCATGCCAAAGGCTTCGGCGTAACGGGCGATCTTTTTGCCGATTTTGCCGTACCCCCAGATGCCAAGGGTCAGCCCTGCTAGGGTGCGACCAAGCCCCAAGGGGCCGGTGCTTTGCCACATACCCGCTTGCAGGTGCATGCTGTAGGGCAGGAGATGACGGCTCGCAGCCATGATCAGCGCCCAGCAGAGTTCAGTCGGTGCTACTGGGGAGCCAATGCCTTCGGCCACTGCAATGCCTAGTTCTTGGCAGGCGGCTAGGTCGACATTGCCACTGACCTTGCCGGTTTGGCTGATCAGCTTGAGGTTGGGCAGGCGGGCCAGTGTGTGTCGATCAAGGCGGGTGCGTTCGCGAATCAGCACGAGGGCTTGGTAGTCCTGTAGGCGCTCAATCAGCGCTTCGGTGGAGTCTGGCGTGTCGCTGAATAAGCTGACTTCGTGCTCATTCAGTAAAGAAAAGCAGTTTAGGCTAGGGACTGCCTGCTGATAGTCATCCAGAATGGCAATTTTCACGGCATCTTGCTCCATGGCTTAGGTAGGCGCTTGAGTGAGGCATTGTGAACCTTTGGTTTGATCAGAGTGTGCAGGTATTCTGAATCCCTGAACATGCGGGCTATGACACACCAGAGCAATGAAAAGCAGCAGGTGTGAGTGATGATCTGTTAATGCTATCAATCGCTCAAGGAGAGCCTTGTCTGTGCCGATATGCAGCCTTTTGGCGTGACCATGCGGTATGGCTAAGGGCGAAGGGGTAGAGCGCCCACTAGAACAAGCCGAACACCGGCACACATACAACAAACACAAGAGTAGGGCGATCCGGTCTAGATCGAAAAGATCTCGACGATAGAGCGATTTCTCGTTGGAGGCAGCATGAAGCAGAAGATTACGCCTGTGAATCAAGAGATCAGGCTAGGTGATGACGAAATTATTGTCTCCAAAACGGATACTAAGGGGCATATTACCTATGCGAACCGCACTTTCATGCGGATAGCCGGTTATGCCGAGCCGGAGCTATTGGGGGTTCCGCATAACATTTTGCGACATCCTGACATGCCACGCGGGGTGTTCAAGATGATGTGGGCCACCTTGCAAAGCGGCAATGAGTTCTTCGGCTATGTAAAAAACCTATGCAAAAACGGACAGTTCTACTGGGTTGTGGCCAATGTAACCCCTGACTACGATGCTAAAGGTCAATTAAGAGGTTATTACTCAGTACGACGTAAACCCTCTGCTGAGGCCATAGCTGCAGTAACTCCCGTGTATAAACATATGCTGGATTTAGAGCAGAGATCCAAGGGGCAAGATGCCATGGCAAGCTCATTGGGTTATTTGGATGAGTTACTGAAGTCCCACGATTGTGATTACACCACCTTCGTGTTGAACCTGATTCAGAAAGGGGGTTAGTCATGAGTTTTTCTACACCGCAAACCCAAGGGCAGAGTGCGGGCGCGCCCTTCTTGGGGACGGGTATAAGATTGCTGGCGATCAGCATGTTGCTGATTTCATTAACTATTACTTTGGTTGGTATCTTTGTCTATAACGCCAGTGCTTGGTGGCTAGTCAGTCCTGCATTGATGATAACGCCTTTAATCATCTTACTGCATCGTACGGAGCGCGTTCTGCTGACACTTGGTAAGATTTTTGACACCATGCGTGAGGCAAATACTGGCGCTTTTGATAAACGTATTACAGATACTAGGAAGCTAGGTGAGGTAGGGAAGGTCGCTTGGGAGGTTAATGATTTCCTCGATAAAGTAGAGTCTTACTTTAAAGAGGTAAACGCTTGCTTTAATTATGTGGCCAAAGGGCAGTATCAACGCCGCGCCTTGCCTGATGGTATGCCGGGGCTGCTGAAAAACTCCCTGTTAAACATCAATAAATCCATTGATGCTATGGCTAAAAATGCCACGCTAGTAGCCTCTAATGAATTGCATTCCTCTCTGCATTCATTAAATAGCTATAACCTAATTCGCAATTTGCGGGAAGCACAAAGCGACTTGGTGAAAATTGGCGAGCGTATGGGGCATGTTGCCTCCATCACCCAAGAGACCGGGAAGGCCGCTTTGGATAGCCAGCAAGGTGTACGGCAGATTGTCTCCTCGCTGGACAATATTGCTAAGACTATTCAGCAGGTGACAGATGCAGTCAATCAGTTGGGCGAGGACAGTCGTAAAGTGCAAGCCTCGCTGTCGATTATTACCGAAATTGCTGATCAAACTAACTTGCTGGCTTTGAATGCGGCTATCGAGGCAGCGCGTGCTGGAGATATGGGGCGCGGTTTTGCTGTAGTTGCTGATGAGGTTAAGGCACTGTCGCGTCGTACTAAAGATGCGGCCATTGAGGTAACAGACACCATTAATAGCTTTAGTGCTAGAGTTGATAAAATGGTGGTGCAAGCAGATAGCTCAAATACTTCAGCCTTGGAAGTGGGGCACATGGTTAATGGTTTCAAGGAACAGTTTGATACCTTTGCAAGCTGCTCACAGCAGACAGGCACTGCTGTTTTGATTGCTAGGGATTTAGCGTTAACCGCTCTGATTAAAGTTGACCATATTATTTACAAGCAAAATGGTTATGTCTCTCTAGACACTTCAAGCCAGCATGAGGAGGCCATTAAAGCAGTGGAGGTCGATCACCATAATTGCCGATTAGGCCGTTGGTATTATGAGGGTGAGGGGCATCAATGCTTTGGCCATACTCGTAACTACTCTGCAATGGAGTCACCCCATGCGAAGATTCACTCTGCAGTGCAGAGGGCTGTGGGAATGCGTCATGAGGATTGGATTCGCAACCCTCATATCAAGGGCGAAATTGTTCAGGCTATGAAAGAAGCTGAAGATGAAAGCTATGTGCTGCTCAAGCATATGGATGAAATGCTTGCCGAGCGACATGCTCAGTTGTGAGGGGAATATCAGGTGGTGCTTTGCCGACCTAGGTCAATGCCGAGCCCTCAGTTTGAGGCAGTCTGAGCTATGCTGTTAGCAGTATGTTTGTCATGAATCACAGGGAGGAATGAAAATGCGTAATGTACTGATTGCATTTGATGGTTCGGACAGCGCTCGGCGAGCGCTTCAGTATGTGATTGATGCTAAAGGGGAAACCCAAGGGCTACAGGTGGTGCATCTGCTGAACGTGCAGCAGGAGCCCATCATGTTTGGTGAGTACGTCACGGTGCAGATGATTGATCAGATGACCCGTGATTTCTTGGAGAAAGGCGCGGCCATTCTCAAAGAAGCTAGCGAGCGTCTGGTGGCGGCGGGGCTGACAGCGGAAACTCACGTGGTGCTAGGCAATGTGGCTGAGCAAGTCCGGGAGGCAGTGGCGCGTCTGGGTTGCGACACGGTTATCATGGGCACCCGTGGCTTGGGCAGTTTGCGTGGGCTGCTGCTGGGCTCGGTGGCCACTCAGGTGATCCACGAAGTGCCGGTGCCTGTGCTGTTGGTCAAGTGATAGCTAGGCTGTGCCCGTCCCGCCCAGCAGTAACGCCGGACGGGCAGGCCTAGTAGCTACAGGCTGTTGGCCGTTACCTCGCCGATATCCATGCCCCGGAAGATGCTACAGCGCTCGAATACCTCCAAGGTTGGGCTCACCGATTTGTGGTGGCAGTACTTGGCTACCAGCTTGGCTAAGCCCTTGATGTCGCGGCCACTGGCTTCAGGAAAGAGTGTGGCTAGGGTGTTGATTAGTTTCGCATCAATGGCTAGCCCGAATTGCTCGGTCATCACCGTCCAGATTTTGCGCCGATCTTCCAGCCCCGGTTGGTGGTATTTGATCAGGGCGATGCAGCGCGAAATCACCGCTTCGTCGATGTCATCCATGCGGTTGGTGGTCAAGAACAGCAGGCCGTTGAAGTATTCCAGCACGCGCAAGAACACCCCGACCACTGCGTTGGCGGTCATATTGTCGTCGCGGCGGCGGATGTAGACATCAGCCTCGTCAATCAGCATCACCGCTCCCCAGCGCTGGGCGCGCGTCAGGGTCTTTTTGAGGATCTGCTCCATCTCCGCCACGTTCAGCCCTAGTTGCCCGGAGTGAACTCGGTACAAAGGCCGTTTGATGATCTCGGAGTAAACCTCAGCAGTCAGGGTTTTGCCGACGCCGGGTGGGCCTGCGCAGAGTACTGTGGTGCCGCCGGATTTACCCTCGACGATGTCGTCCATCAGTACATCCATTTCAGCGGTGAGGATGTCGATGAGGTCGGTTTGTTCCGGGGGCAGAATCAGCTTTTGTTTGAGTTCTGGTTGATAAAGGTAGGGCTGGATGTCGTCCACATGTACCCATAGGTGATGGTGAAGATCCAAATGGAACATCAGGATGTAGCCATGCACCGGCAGCTCAGAGAACGCGCCTTCAGGCATATTGGCCTGCATGTTCTCCATGGTTTTTTCGACTTTCTCGTCGTATTTGAGGCTGCGCCCGGCTTTGCGTAGGTATTTGGCCAGTACATCGCCAGTGGCGTCTAGCACCAGTACCCGGTCTTGCAGCACTTCTTCGTCGTTGACCAGCTTGGCGAGGCCGCCTGAGGAGGACAGTACCACCAGCTCTTTGCGTGCCCAGTCGCTGCCACGGTGGGAGGCCGTGGGGTCTTCAGCGAAGATGCCCGTGCCGCGCCCGGAAAACTGCCGCCCGTATTCGGCGCGCCACTCAAAGAAGCGCTGCGTGGAGTGCTCGTAGGCGCTGATCAGCTCTGGCGTTTCCTTGAGAAAGCCCTTAGCCAGCAGGATTTCCGGGAGGGTTTTGCCAAGGATGTCGCGCTCCAGAATGGTCAGGGTCTGGGTTGCTAGCTTGGCCATGGAGTTGGCTTTCAGCTCAAGGAGGATACGCCCGGTTTCCTCCTCAGCCGGCGGGGTGAAGTCGATGCGCGAAACCAAGTAGGCAATCGGCTTGCCAGCGGCATTAATTTTGAACAGCCAGCCACGAATCACGTCTTGAATCAGAAATTCGGCAAGGGCGGGCAGCAGTTGCTCTAACTCCTCCTCGCCAAAGCGCTGGCCGCCGTTACTTAGGGCGCGCTGAACCGTGGCGAGTTGCGCGGCGCGTAGCTCCATACTCGGCCCTGCGGCCAGATAGCGTTGGTGCAGGAAGTCTACCTGTTCGCTGCTGAGCTTCTCGAACAGAACCTCAACCCTATTACCAAACTTGAGTTGCTGCTTGAGGGGCGCAAGGTCGGGGAATGCCTCAACCAGCGCTTCCACATATGTGCGGTCAATGATGAGTTTCATGCAGGGGCGGCACCTCTGTGATGGGGATGAAATCTACGCAGAATCTATACCAGATTGTCGGCCCCTTGATTCCAATACCGTCTGGCTGTGTGTCGAGTACGGGTATGGATTGCCGCAGGCGATGGGTATCCCATGACGACCGCCGCGAACTGGCGTACTGTGGCGGACTTTTTAGGGCTCAACAGGCTGTTGTAGAGCCCATTGTCCGAATCTGTGCGATATCCCGCCCATCCTCAACAATAAAGTGAGTGTTTATTAGCGCAGCGCAGCTATTGGGCATCTTTGATCTTAGATGATCTGTCACAGACCCAGCGTTGGGGCATCTCACAGCCACATCAGGAGGCTGCTCTCATGTGCAAACAGATCATCGGTCTTGCCTGGCTACTGCTCGCCAGCGTCGCCCAGGCCAACATAGAGATGGAGCCTGCGCTGAATGCTGAGCGCGTGGGGCAGGCTTTCCAGATGACCGCAGAGCAAATCAAGCCTACATTGCCGCAAATGGTCGATGAGGAAACCCTCTGGTACGACATGACCGCCGGCCCCGGCCTGAGGGTCAACTATTTTTACTGCATCGTTCTGCACCAAGCCCACGAAGCCAATGCCCCTTTACTCGAAAGCCGCATTGAGCCCTTGTTACGCAGTGGTGTCTGCGCCAATCCCGGCGTCAAGCTGGCCTTGGAGCAAGGCGCGGTCTACAGCTACACCTACATCAGTCAGGATGAGATCGAGTTGGTGAAGCTGGAGTTTGACCGGCACAGTTGCAATATTTAAGGGCGCTCAGGCGCGTTTCACGCCTCGGCATTGCGGGTAATGCGAACAGCCCCAAAAGGCATTGCCCGCATTAGCCCCGCGCTTGGCCACACGCTTTTGCATGGCCGCCCCACAGATAGGACAGGCAGGCGCTGGGCTAGATGGACTGCTGGCAGCGGTTTTAGGCGTGGCCACCGTTTGTCGAGAGGGCGAGCGTGAAGGCTGAGGCGCGCGAGTGCTGGGTTTCGCCGGGTGAGGGCTGCCGGTAATCCAAGTGTTGAGCAATTCGCCGTCAATCAAATGCAAATCCAAGCCTTCGGCAAAGATCCAGGCTTGCTCGGTAAACTGCCCGCAAGTCACCACATAGCCGCCGACCGCCCCTTCAGCAGCCATCACCCCGTAGAGTTCGCGCACGATGTTGACGCCAACCTTCAGGGCTTTCCATTGCTTGCACTGCACCAGATAGGTTTTGCCGCCTTTGTAGAGGATTAAATCGACACCGCCGTCGGCACCGGGCTGGGTTTCGGAAACACGAAAGCCGCGCCGCCGAAAGGTCTCACCGACGAGCTGCTCAAACTCCTGCCAACTGATGCTTTCTAAGGTTTTATGGCTGTTGGGATCGGCCACTGCATCAAAGAGCGGCGAGTAGACCGGACGACCTCTTTGGCCCGTCACTGCCAGCAAGGCCAGTAGCGCAGGCACAGCGTATTGCAGGACGGGCAGGCTGCTTTGGACTGCTGGGGCGCTGAGCAATTGATTGATGGGCGCTGCACTGAGTAGCGGGGTGCTGTGAGTAGCAGCCAGCGCATCTAAGACCAAATAGCTGAGAACCGCCAGCAGCACACTGAGCCCCCATGGCAGGGAGGTGCTGCCAGTGGCTCCTTGGCTCAGACGCTGAGCCAAGCTGCTCAAGGCCAGCCCGGTAAACAGGGCGGGCAGCAAATAACGCAACACGGCCAGCCCCTGTTGTAGTGCCGGATGACCGGATAACGGGCCAAGACGCCATTGTTCTGGCAGAGGTGCCAGCTCGCTGAGAGCGCGCAGGGCTAAATAGCTGCCAAGGGCTAGGACTAAAAAAGCCCAGCGTAGGGATTTGCCCTCTTGTAGGGGCGGCTGCGCCTGCAGCAGTGTCTTGGGCTTTTTCGCCATGGTGATTCCTTGCTGAAAAGGCGGCGGCCGGTTGTCCGCTCAGCACGCCTTTAGAGGTAGCGGGCACAACACTTCTTGAATTTTTGCCCGCTGTGGCAGGGGCATGGGTCATTGCGGCCTAGATCGAGTTTCACTGTGGGGTCGATGAAATACCAGCGCCCGTCCAAACGGACAAAAGCGGAGCACTCCTGATGCTGATGTTCCGTCCCGTTAGGATCTTGCCAGTGCACATTAAAGCGGACGCTGGCGCGCTCGGCGGCTTCGCTAACCTGCTCAACCTCTAGGCCCAGCCATTGGCTGCTGAGGCTCCACTGGCGGATGGCCTCTAGGTCCAGCAGCGCCTGTTGGGCGGGCAAGGTGGTGCGCTGAAGGTAATCAATCTTGGCCAATACATAGGCGCTGTAACGCGAACGCATGAGCTGTTCGGCGCTGGGGGCGGCCAAGCCCTCATGATAGCGGCCACAGCAGGCTGCCAACGCGTGATGGCTGCCGCAAGGACAGGCAATGGAGCTGCTCATCTCACCACCAAAACTTGCCGAACAATGAGGGATTGGCCCAGAACTTAGCATTCAGCCAATCCGGGGCTTGTTTGTAGTCGAGCAGGTCATAGGTGAACAGGGTCAGGGTCTGGCTATCGCGCTGAAAACGCCCGTTGACTTGCAGGGCTAGCGCGTAGAAATCAGTGATTTGCCAGCCAGCGGCCTCTAAATCAATCAGCACTACGAGGCGGTTGGCATTGAGATTGCGTAAGCCTCCTAGTAACTCCAGCCCCGTGCGTTTAGGCAGGTGTTCCAGACAGTCGGCTACCAGCGCTAAATCGTAGCGTTGGGTGCTGAGTGACTCAGGGAGGGGAGCGCTTTGGGCATGGTCAAGTTGGCAGGGATGCGCTTGGGCGAAAGCCTCTAGCGCGGGCAGGCTGCTCTGTCCAACCCGTAGGATGCGCTGAGGTGTGTAGTGTTCCAGTAGTGCGGCCAGCGCTTGCTGGGGAGAGTAATCAATATCAGTCACACAGAAATCCTCAAAAAAGCTCACAGAGCGGCCCTCTCAATGTGAAGGGCTGGCCCATAAAGACAGGACATTTTTTTGACACTACCAATGCTAGTTTGTGTTTCAGCCAACACAAAACGACTGTATTAGACATGATAAGCGACTTATTCCCCATGCGGTTCAGCCATCTGTTAGCTATAAAGAAATGCATATAAGGCCCGACAACCTTTCGAGCCTTTTGTCCGGTGCCGCCTTTCGTGGCTCCTGTTATTCCCCGGAGACTGTTTTCATGAAAGCCTTGCGTGCTGCTTTCCCCATCGTTCTGATCAGTGCAGCCCTGACAGGTTGTGCCGTACAAAAAACCTCATGGCCCACCTGTGCAGCGCTTGGCGGTGCGGGTGGTGCGTTAATTGGCAGTGTTGATAGCGCAGGTGCAGCGGCAGCGGGTGGTGTGGCAGGTGCTGGTTTAGCCGGTGGAAAA
>Ga0209800_10000175_pt1 | contig 129064 bp, 119 predicted proteins | sample Higcelweek8metaG_FD_187174 | JGI IMG/M metagenome (GOLD analysis project Ga0209800, IMG submission 187174) | Freshwater pond sediment microbial communities from the University of Edinburgh, under environmental carbon perturbations - High... | ecosystem: Environmental > Aquatic > Freshwater >... | reverse complement strand
TATGCTATTTTCGAGTTAATATTGTGATGTCAGAATTTTATTTTGCCGTTTTTATTGGTTTTCAAGAGATATTAATTTGACTTTATTCCCGATACTAATGTGCTGAACTACACTGTAAGTACAATGTATTAACTAAATTTATAATTAGAGTCAAAAAGCCCACCTATGACCTGAAGGTAGGCATTCATCACATAACAACTTGCCCTCAACAGTAGCACCATTACACAGACCTTCAACAGCATCTGGCTTTTCTTTATCAGTTACCCATTGCCCACACTTTGAGCATCTACCACAGTTGAAATTTTCTGAGTCCAACATTAAGGATGATGTGCTATTCCAGTCTAAAGTGATGTCTTTATTATCTATCACTAAGTTCTTGTCTTCACCTATTCTGTTGGTTATTTTATCTAGCATACCATCATCAACATTAATTTCTTCATCATGTAACTCAACCAGATAATCAACTCTTATTAGAACTGTCTTTTTACCTTCCATAAACCCCCCATAATATAAGCCTTATTTAAGCTCCATATCAAACCATGACCTGTTATTCCAATAAGGATAATTCTTCTTAATCTCCTCAACCAGCCATTTCCCAGCAAAGGTAATAGAACCTCATGAGAAGCATAAAATATCTAGTTGAACATATCAAGCTTTTTGATATACTCTTTCAAGTCCTCAACAATATAATCTATATTGTCCTCATCATTATCAATATTTTATAAGTTTCCCTTATAGTAGCCCACCCATGGAACACATACATATTAATCCCTCTTTTTCAAACTTAATAAATGGGTTAAGTCCTTCTTTATTTCCTCTAACAAATCATCAAAGTTCAAGAAACATCTGGTTTTACAAATAAACATATTTTCATTTTGAGTTTCTAAAATAAAAAAATCATAGGTATAGTCTGCAAGTACTTCAACAGAAGCCATATAATCTAATACTGATAAAGTATATTCCAGTTTCTTTCCATCATATAAGTTATAACTTTCAACTTTTACATCAAGTTTTGTTTCATCAATATATTTATCTATACTCTTTTGTATTATATTTAACATAGTACAGACCTCTTCTTCTTTGCCAAAATAGCATATTACATGAATAGCTTGTAACTCCCTTATCTGTGTTAATTGGACTTGTAGTAAAGTAACAAGGCTGAAGGAAACCAACAGCCTTTGTTTTTAGGAAGTTATCAATGTATTATAATTTGTGGCACTACTTGTTTTCAAACCTAATTATAACTGTAAACACCTAACAATTTCATCTTCTTTTTGTTCAATTTCATGAAAACCTAAAGACTCATACAATTTTGCTGCAACATAGTTATTGGGTCTATGCCCAATTATTATTTTTTTGTAATTATGCCTTTTAATAATTAAATCTATCAACTGCTTGACTGCTTCTCTGCCATATCCTTTTCCCTGGTATTTCTGATCTATCATTACTGTAGTAATCCATGGTGTAATAATATCAGGGTCAATACCATATGCAACTACACCAACAATTAAATCTTCATTATATACAGCAAGTAACTCAAGTTCATTATTAAACTCATATTTTGCACTTGCCATCCAATATACAACAGGGACTGGAAATATCTTTTTTTGTTCTTCAGTAACTGATAGTTTAGTACATTCATACCAATTAGTAGCATTGATTTCCTTCAAAGAAATACTCATTTCTTTTCCACCTTTCATTATATGATTATTATTAAGAAAAGGTGGAGTATGCTTGTCAGTTTTGGTAACTAAGCAGCAAACCACCCATTTAACATTTTTTTCATATAACATCAACCCCTTTCTATGTAATTAATTGCCACAAGTCATAATATGCCATTAATAACTCCCTACAAAAGTATTTTACCATTTTTTACTGCAATTTTACAAGAGGATTGCCTAATGGAAGGAAAATCAATAAAATTATGAAAGCTATATTAATATAGTTACTAATACTATTTAGCTTTCATATAATGCAGTAGTGATTATATAGCATTATTTAAGAGGTAACCTATGATAATTGATATGAAAGTCGGAGACGTAAATGGTGATTTGATTCCAGATAAGGTGTACTTGACTGGTAATAGGAACCAAAATTCCTTTTATAGTGATTTCATGCTAGTCATTGATGACGGAAAAACTGGATCTAGATATATCATACCTCTTTCACCTGATTATAACTATAGTGCAGCTCCATGGATTTTTCTCGGCGACTTCACTGGCAACAGAGCGCAGGATATTTTTATAAGCTTGCCCTTAGGAGGAGCTAGAGCTGTTTACTATATGGTCTCTTTTTTCAATAATCAGGCAGTTTTTCTTATTGCTCCTGACAAACCACCTTTTGACTATGATACTCTTTCCAAAACACTGGGTTTTGATGTAATCTATAAGGATTTTTACAAGGTTGATATAACTAGTAAAATGTTAAATCAAACCATTACTCTTGATGTAAGCAATAAGAAAGAAACGTATGAAGGTGTGGTTTACAACACAGATGGGACATTAATTAAGCCGTATAAAGGGTTTGTCCTATACTCGCCGTATCTTTATCCAATTAAAATCGATAGAAGTGTGCCATATAAATTGATGGCAATGGATGACATTGCAGGAATGTCTCACGCAGATCAGTTAGGGGCTCTGGTATATTACTGGAGATATTCGAGTAGCCAGCAAACATGGCTACTTGATCCAGAAATGGCTCAAGTGCTGATCGAATAGTGACACATAAAAGAACAACTAATATTAAACACATTATTAATCTTATTCAATATATTATTTAAACATATTTTTAGAGAGATTTTATACTGGTAACATCTTATGTTTATTTGAATATACTGCTAACAGGGAGGTGATTCCATATGCCGTGGCAGCAAAAACTTCAGTTTTTAATAAACCAACCTGTAGGTGTGTCTCTAATTAACGGGCAAGGTGTTTCGGGTATACTTTGCAACATTGACAACGGAGAAATATACTTACTGGAGTATTTATACCAAGCTCAATTTGCAACAAAGCATTATTCCTTTAGCCAGATACAAGATATAAATCCATTTCCACCGTGTTATGTTGGGCCATTGGTCTATTAACTTCGTTACAATATTTAGCAACTAAGAAGGAGTGTCTCGAAACACTCCTTCTCCATTATTTTCCTGTTGAGTCTTCTTTTGATGCAACAACCAGTTTCGTAAATGTATAGTATTCCGTATCTATATATTTAAATCCGAACTCACCTAGTAATTGCTTCCAATCTATCTTTAAAAACAGCTTAAATACTTCTTGGGGCATCTCATGGAATGCAAGTGAAATAGTAACTACATCAAAGCTGCCACTCGAAAAATCCATCTTTATTGCATTCATTTCCTTAAAAGATACATTGTTGAGGTTGTTTTTGATAGACTTATTTTTTGCTACTTCCAACATATCACTTGACAAGTCAATCCCAATAACCGTATTGTTACTATTCTTTTTACCTGTAGCAATCGAACTATTTCCTGTACCACAGCAAACATCTAAAACTCTTATTTGCTCATTTGGTAATTGGTCTGCCAAGCCTTTTCTTGGGTTAGCTTTTCCATCGGGAAAATCCATTAAATCATATACTTTAGATAATACTCTATATAGTGTTTTTATTCGCTTCTCATATTTCTCCATATGCATGCACCTCCAAAAAATAAATATATATTAGAGCCCTAAAATATTAAAAAATACCTTGGAACCTTTCTTTTATAAATCTCATACTCATCACCAAACATAGAAAGCAGATGCTTTTCCTCTTGCAGTATTAATAAGTGAAAAGCAATAATATTAACTACCAAAACAATTAATGTAAATATGTTTGCATAAGTAGCAAACAGACCAATAAACATCAAGTTAAAACCTACAAAAGCAGGATTTCTGCTAAACTTGTAGATGCCATCAGTTACAAGAGTTGTCTTTGTATTTTTATCTATACCTACTCTCCAGGAACTTTTCATGAAAACTGTTGCCAAAATAAATATTCCTGCCCCTAAGACCGTCATCAATATGCCTATATATGTCATACATGTATTAATAAACAAGAAACCAATAAGAGAGGATATTTGATTGTGAAATATAATCTCCGATATCCAAGTCAGCAACCACAATGAGCTTGTTATCCTAACAAATATTTCTGTAATCCAAACAGAAATATCTTTATTCCCTTTCGCTAATACATTAGCATTAATTTTATTCCTTTTCTTTAGTAGTATTAGCTTTAGAATATATCCAGTTCCAAAAGTAATTAATAGCATCAAAGAAATGATATCGATTTTATGCATATCGAACTCTCCTTATAATTTGAATATGTGAACAATCATTCATATATTGTATAATACCTTATGCATCAGAAATAATCAAGTGAAACTTGGATATTGACTGACAAAGTAATTCGTATTGAGTATAAACAGGATTCATTTATTCTGTCGTACTTGTTGAGACTGATGTTCGTAAGTCATCAGTGAACCAGGGTGGTAACACGAAGTATAATACTCTCGTCCCCAGGATAATACCTGGAGGTGAGAGTTTTTTATTTTCTTTTTTAATTACTTGAAAGACATTAATAATTCGGAGGTGCTATCAATGAAAAATATATTTATAAGCTAAATTTTTATAACTTATTGTTTAAAATTCATTTTACTGGTTATAATTTTATATGTCAATAACTATAAAATTTATAGTTATTCCCCCTAATCGCCCCAGCAATGGGGCATTTTTTTGTTTTATTATAGTTTTTGATAATATAAATAATTTTTACTATATATTCTTTAAAAAATATGCCGAAATATTATTTATATTTATGAATTTTGGACAGGTGGTGATTACATTTGTTTAATAATAAAGACCCTTTACTAGGTCTATTTCTATTTGAATCAAAGCAGAATATAGAAAAAGTCGAAGTAATACTTATTGAATGTGAAAAGTCAAAAGCATTTGATTTTGAAGCTATAAATGAAATCTTTAGAAATATGCATTCATTAAAAAGCTCAGCTGCATTGATGGGTTATGAAAACATTTCAGATGCATCTCACGCTGTTGAAGATTTGTTTTTCTATATAAGAGAAAAACATCCTGTACTTGATTTTCAAAAGGTTGGAGATATTGTTTTTTGTGCAATAGACTTTATCAAAAATGAAATTACAAAAATAGAAGCTAATGAACCACTTTCCGATACAAATAAAGAAATTAGAACACTGATAGAAGAATACCTACATGAATTAAAATCCGTTTCACATTCCACAACTAAAGTTTCAGAAACTAAAACAACCAATAACAACTTCCCAGAATTAGATGTTAGTAGTGATTTATCCAACGCATCTTCCCACAAAGGTAATAATTATACCGCCTGCATCAAATTCTGTGACGATTATGATATGCTTAGTACTGCTGCATTCGTATTATTAATTCAACTAGAAGAGGTATTTTCTATAACAAATACATTTCCTAATAATCTTGATGATTATGACGAAGCATCTTTATTAATAAAAAAGCATGGTTTTATTATAACTTTCAAATCGAAAATGGATATTGATGAAGTTGAAAAATATCTTAATACGAACATTGTCGGATTAAAAGAGCTTACTATTAGCAGTACAGGTACAAATATATCCACTCTTCCTGATAATCAGAAAACACAATCATTAGCATATAGAAATGAATCTGATTCGAATTCAAGTATTAAATGGGAGATAAAGCCTCAAACAAAACCAAGTTTCATTAGTGTTGATGTAAGAAAACTAGATGCATTAATGGATATTGTTGGAGAACTTGTAATATCAGAATCTATGGTAACAAGAAATCCAGAAGTCTTAAGATTAAATATCAAAAGCTTTAAAAAGGCCTCTGCACAATTGAAAAAAATGACTTCCTATCTTCAGGATGTTGTTATGTCAATACGCATGGTACCAATTGCTTCAACCTTTATTAGCATGCAGCGCGTTGTTAGAGATATGTCAAAAAAACTAAAAAAAGATATAGACTTAATAATTGAAGGTGAAGATACAGAAGTTGACAAAAATATAATAGAATCAATTTCAGATCCTTTGATACATCTGATTAGAAACTGTATCGACCACGGAATTGAAGATATCGAAACACGTAAGATATTAAACAAGCCAGAGCACGGTAAAATAATTCTCTCGGCAGCTCATGACGGTGAATATGTGTACATTAGTGTTAAAGATGATGGAAAAGGCTTAGATAGAGAAACAATCCTGAAAAAAGCAGGAGAAAATGATCTACTAAAAAAAGACGAAAGTCAATTAACCGATAGTGAAATCTGGTCATTTATTCTTATACCTGGTTTTTCAACAAAGGAAACAATTTCTGAGTTCTCAGGAAGAGGTGTTGGAATGGACGTGGTTGTAAAAAACCTTGAAAAAATTGGAGGTCGCCTTAATATTGACAGCGAAATGGGTAAAGGTACAACATTTAAAATAAGAATTCCCTTAACATTGGCAATTATGGATGGAATGGAGTTTGTAGTCGGAAAAAACCACTACAATATCCCTATTAAGCTTGTAAAAGAAGCATTCAAGCTAAAAGAATACAAAATAATAAACGATCCTGATGGTAATGAGTTTATAATTGTAAGGGATGAATGCTACGAAATAGTACGAATCCATACAGTTTTTAATGTTGAGACCAAAATAACTAATCTTGAAGAAGGTATTCTGATAATTGTTGAAAATGAAGTAAAGACTTATGGAATATTTGCCGACAGACTAATTGGAGAACATGAAATGGTTGTAAAACCACTACCTCATTATATGGGGAAAATTGATGGTATATCTGGCTGCACAATACTTGGAGATGGAAGCATAAGTCTAATTATTGATGTAGACGGACTAAACTCAATAAATCTAACAAATCGCAATTCAAATGAAAAAGTGCTTGAATTCTCTGAGCTTTGAAGCAACAAATAAAATTAGTAATTTAAAAAATAGGAGGTAAAAAAATGTTTAAAAACTTTTCTGTGAAGTTCAAAATATTTTTTGCTGTATCAATTCCCCTTTGTTCAATGATCATTATTTCCTTAATTACTATTTATGGGATAAATAACTTGTCCAATAGTATGGAAACTCTCAAAACACAGAGTTATGATGCAATTTCACTTACTTTAAATGCGGATCGTGACTTATACCAGTCAAAATTAGGTATAAAATCACTTATATTAGATACCACTGCATCATTAGATATGAAGGCTACCTACAAATCGACTTATGAAACAAATCTCCAAGAAGCTATTAGCAGGGTTGAAAATGCTAAATTAAAATTTGATAAAGATGATACGTATTGGAGCAAATACAAGGACAAAAATGGAGAATTAATATATTATTATTTTGATGAGTTTGAAGTAATGTTCAGCAAATGGCAAACTTCCATTTCAGATATGTTGAGAACTGGCAAATTAGATACAGCAAAAGAAGATCCTTATTTCACAGCTGCACGAGAACATCTCAACTCTATTGGAGAAATGATTGATGCAGGTACTAATGAAAAAATCAATTACAGCCAAAAAGTAAAACCTATTAATTTTGCAATTATGCTTTTAATTAACAGTATCATATTCATTGGTACCATAATTATTGTATTTATTCTCGTTAGAAGTGTATCCAACCCAATAAATGAATTAACATTAGCAGCAGAAAAAATTTCAAAAGGAGATACAGACATAAGCTTTGTTGTTGATTCAAAGGATGAAATAGGAAGACTTAAAAAGGCATTTTCCGAAATGACTGAAGATTTAAAGATAAAAGCCTCTGTTGCATCAGAGATTTCAAAAGGAAATCTTAATGCTCAAATTGTAATTCGATCCGATAAAGACATTCTATCAAAGAGCATGGTTACACTTAGAGACACTCTAATTCAGATGGTTCAAGACGCAAATACGCTTACCGAAGCAGCATTATCAGGTCAACTTTCAACTAGAGCTGACAGCGGAAAACATCAAGGTGAATTTAAAAAAATCGTTGATGGTGTTAATTCAACCCTTGATGCAATAATTGAACCAATTAATGAAGTATCTGAAATCTTGCATCAAATATCAAATGGAAATCTCAAAGTTAGTATAAGCAATCATTATAAGGGAGACTATGCAAGACTTTCAGACTCTGTGAACAAAACCGCCTTTAATCTAAAGAGTATAATTGATGAAATATCAGATATCCTTTCACAAATATCAAATGGTAAATTGGACATGGATAATGTCCGCGATTACGAAGGCGATTATTCCCGTATCTCTCAGTCGATAAACTCAATAATCGATTCTTTAAACAGCCTTATAGGAGAAATCTCAATGGCTTCAAATCGAGTGGCAACTGGATCTAAGCAGGTTTCTGAGGGCAGTGTTCAGCTATCACAAGGAGCAACAGAACAGGCAAGTTCAACTGAAGAACTCTCAGTAAGCATGACCGAGGTTGCTACTCAAACTAAAAAGAACGCTTCGAATGCGGCACTTGCAAGCCAGCTTGCACTTGAGGCAAAGGATAATGCTGTTAAAGGTAATGAGCAAATGACTGACATGCTTAAAGCAATGGAGGATATTAACGAGGCTTCTGAAAACATCTCAAAAATAATTAAAGTAATCGATGAAATAGCTTTCCAAACCAATATCCTTGCTTTAAATGCTGCAGTTGAGGCTGCAAGAGCAGGACAACATGGTAAAGGTTTCGCTGTAGTTGCTGAAGAAGTAAGAAATTTAGCAGCAAGAAGCGCTGATGCGGCACATGAAACTACTGAATACATTGAAGGAAGCATCAAGAAGGTTGAAAGCGGAACCAAAATCGCAAATGAAACAGCTTCTTCTTTGCTTAAAATAGTTGAAAGCTCTGCAAAACTTGCCAATTTAGTTGGTGACATCTCTTGTGCATCTAATCAACAAGCAAGCGGAATAACTCAGATAAACTTAGGAATCGATCAAGTTACCAGAGTTATCCAAATCAACTCTTCCACTGCTGAACAAAGTGCTGCTTCGAGTGAAGAACTTATGAACTTAGCACAGCTATTAAATAGAAATATTAGTAGATTCAAGCTTAGAGATAAAGATGATTACTCAATTTTAAAATCCAATTCCTTTCCAAGAAGCTTTAAAGCATCAGGAAACACTTTAACTAAAAAACAAAAAAATAAAGGCATTTCAAGAAATAACAAAGAATTAAAGGAAGGATATTCAAATTTCGGAAAATATTAGTGTTAATTTATAAATTTAACCATTGGACATTCTGAATCCTTAAGCGATATTTCACAAAAGTATATTAACATTAAACCATCAATATATCAAAGGACGGTGAGTAATATTGATTAAAAAAATTAGAATTCTAATTATTGATGACTCTACATTCTTTAGAGAGGCGTTGACATTACACCTATCCCACGAAAATAATTTTGAGATTGTTGGTGGCTCACCCGATACTTCAGATGCTATCAGAAAAATCAAAGAACTTAGACCCGATGTAATAACTCTTGACATTGAAATGCCAGGTATGAACGGTATTGATTTTCTTAGAGAAGTAATGCCAAGCTATGGTATACCAGTTATCGTTGTAAGCTCTGCAAATCAAAAAGTTTTCGATGCTCTGAGCTCAGGTGCTTTGGACTTTGTTTTAAAACCCGATACAAATACAAGAATGGGGTACGACCTCTTCATAAATGAATTAAAAGTGAAGATTAAAATTGCATCAACAGCAAACAGGGCTATTCTAAAATCCATCATAGATTCAAATAACTTAACCCCATCTCAAAGCTCATCTTTAATTGCTCTTGGAGCATCTACAGGTGGAACTGAAGCCTTATATGAAGTAATTAAATCCCTTCCTACAAATACACCTGGTATTTTGATAGTTCAACACATGCCTCCAGATTTTACACGCATGTATGCCGAAAGGCTTAATAAGTCCTGTTTTCTTGAAGTTAAAGAAGCCTCTTCAGGTGATAAAGTATATCCTGGAAGAGTGCTTATCGCCCGAGGAGGATACCAGATGAGACTAAATAAGTCTAATGATGGATATTTTGTAGAATGTAATATTGAAGAAAAGATAAACGGTCATTGTCCTTCTGTCGACGTTTTGTTTGAATCGGTAGCTGAAAAAGCAGGAAGTAACGCAATTGGAGTAATTCTTACAGGAATGGGCTCAGATGGTGCACTCGGTCTTCTCAAAATGCGTAATAAAGGCGCAAAAACAATAGGCCAAGATGAAGAAACATCTGTAGTATATGGAATGCCAAAAGTTGCCTATGATATTGGTGCAGTTGAAAAGCAAGCACCTTTAAGCCAAATCTCAAATGAAATATTAAAGATCCTTCATCTATATTAAATACAATTAATCTAGACCAAAAAAATAAGAGGCACCTAGCCCCCTATTTTTTATTGTCTAGAAATTATAGTGTCCATAATTTCTCTCCACTTTTCTAGTTTTTTCTCGTATTTCATTGTATTTGCTGGACTCGTCGATGGAAGCTTGAAAAATTCGAGACCATTTACATCAATTTTTTTCATTACATATCTTTTAAATAGTATTTGCGCAGGTGTCCCATTGAAATAAACATGCTAAATATTATTTTCCAAAACAAATTCTGCTTATTCCCATAATATTGTTGCTTTTTTAAGGAGTGAACACCTGGCATCGTACCAAGAATCAACATATCACAGTCGCTGTCAATTACAGGCTCAAAAGAATGAATCATATTATAACATACACTTTCTTAATGATTTAACTATTAATTTCTATCATCCCAATATCTCTTTCAAATCAGCATCTGGAGTACTAATTGGTTTTAATCCAAATTTCTCAACCAGAACATTTAAAACATTTGAAGAGAAAAATGCTGGAATAGTTGGTCCAATATAAATGTTCTTTATGCCAAGTGACAGTAATGTTAAGAGTATGCAAACTGCTTTCTGCTCATACCATGATAAAACTAGTGTAAGCGGAAGTTCGTTTACTGAGCAATTAAACGCTCCTGCAAGAGCTACTGCAACCTGAATTGCAGAATATGCATCATTGCATTGGCCCATATCCATTATACGTGGCAATCCACCAATTTCACCAATATCAAGGTCATTAAAACGGTACTTTCCACAAGCAAGAGTTAGAATCACTGTATCTTTTGGAGTCTTTTCGACAAACTCGGTATAATAGTTTCTGCCAGGCTTTGCTCCATCACATCCGCCAACAAGGAAGAAATGCTTTATTGCTCCTGCCTTTACTGCATCAATAACCTTATCTGCAACTCCTAAAACTGTATTTCTTGCAAAGCCTGTCATAACCTGATCTCCACCGTTAATGCCAGTAAAGCTTTTATCCTCAGCCCATCCACCAAGCTCAAGGGCTTTATTGATTATTTGCGTAAAGTCTTTTACTCCATTTGGGCCTTCCTCGATATGTTGCATTCCAGGGTAACCAACTACTGAAGTAGTATATATTCTATCAGAGTAACTTGCTTTTGGTGGCATCAGACAGTTCGTTGTAAATAATATTGGTGCAGGGATTGCATCAAATTCCTTTTGCTGGTTCTGCCAAGCCGTTCCAAAATTACCTTTGAGATGAGAATACTTATTAAGTTCTGGATAACCATGTGCTGGTAACATCTCACTATGAGTATAAATATTTATTCCCTTTCCTTCTGTCTGTTCAAGTAGCTGCTTTAGATCTAGGAGATCATGACCTGTTATCACAATGAAAGGTCCCTTTTCAACATTCTTTGTAACTTTTACAGGAACAGGTTGTCCGTAAGCTGATGTATTTGCTTCGTCAAGGAGCGCCATGCATTTTAAGTTTATATCTCCGAATTCCATAAGAAGCCCGAGCCATTCATCAACAGTATGTTCTTCGCCTATTGCTTTAAGTCCTTTATAAAACCACTCTGTAACTTCTTTGCTTTCCTTTCCAAGAACATAAGCATGCCATGCATATGCCGCCATACCACGCATCCCTAAAAGAAGCGTAGATCTCAATGATACAATATCAGTATCTCCTGCCCAGAGCATTTCAGCTTTTATGTCCTCAGCACCACCAAGTCTTTCTTTTTCACTATTCACCTGTTTTTTTAGCTCATCAATTCTTGATGAATCAAAATTCACATTTGTAATTGTTGCAAAAAGACATTTTATAATTAATTCATCTGCTAGCTTTCCACCAGACTTTCCATTTGCAGCTCTAGCCAATCCAACTAAAGAACCAGTCAGTTCATCCTGCTTATTAGCAACTTCAGGTTGCTTTCCACACACACCTACATTTGTACAACCTTTACCTCCTGCCGTTTGCTCACATTGAAAACAAAACATATTTGACATCTTTATTTCCTCCTTTAATATTGGGGCGATTTTATAATTTATATATAAATACTAATTGCCTTTATTTATATTGTCAATCAATTATCAATAATTTGACCATCTGTCGAGATAGTATATACACTCCATGGTATCATTTTACCGCTGCTAATCAACGCGTTTTTTACTGCCTGAACAATCCCTCCGCAGCATGGTACCTCCATTCTTAAAACAGTTATACTTTTTATTTGATTTTGTTTAAGTATTTCTCCAAGTTTTTGTGCATAGTCAATATCGTCAAGTTTTGGACATCCAATAATAGTAATTTTATTTCTCATAAATTCATTATGCACATTGGCATATGCATAAGCTGTACAATCAGCTGCAATCAGAATGTGTGCATTATTGAAGTATGGTGCATTTACTGGAACTAGCTTAATCTGGCATGGCCACTGGCGAAGCTGTGATTCAACCCTACCTGCACTTTGAATACTTGGAGTATTCTCCACACTAAACTTTTTCTCAATTGTTTTAACATTCATTCCAGGACATCCACATGCCATTGGCTTTTGTGATTCATTAGAATTTTTTTTCTCCTTCTTCATCTGCTCCATTCTTTTATTTACTAATTCCTCATCAAATTGCTCTGCTTCTCTTTCCTCGATTTTAATAGCACCTGTAGGGCATTCAGGCAAGCATGCTCCTAAGCCGTCACAGTATGAATCAGAAATAAGTTTTGCCTTTCCATCAATTAGCTCAAGTGCACCCTCATGACAGGCATTAATACACACCCCACAACCATTGCACTTTTCTTCATCTATAACAATAATTTTTCTTTTCATATTCTTAACTCCCTTCAATTGTTATTTATTTATTATTCAATCGTTTATTTGTTGAGTTATTCTTGTTTCTGTTGATTTTACATTTTGATTATATTATAATAAAAAACAAATTTCGGTATCCTGAGATACCAAAATCAAAATTCAAAAAGATACTATATTAAATACATACAATTAATGTATGTAATATAGCATGGTGATGAAAATGATTAATGCCTCATATATTGAAGTACTAAAAAGAACAGCCCTGTTTAATGGAATTGAGAAAAATGATATCCAAACAATGCTTAATTGTCTTGACCCTAAAATCAAGCTTTATAAAAAAAATGAACTTATAGTAATTTCGGGAGATGTGTTTGAAAGTCTCGGAATTATTTTAGAGGGTAAAGTATCTGTCATAAAGGAAAATTCCGCAGGCAGTAGAATAATGTTTTCACAGCTAAAGTCAGGAGAGATGTTCGGAGAAATGATTGTTTTTTCAAAAAATCCATTTTGGCCTGCTACCGTTGAATCTCAAGAAAATAGTGTCATATTTTTTCTCCCAAAAGAAAAAATCCTTGGTGAATGTAGCCAAATGTGCTCATGGCATAGACGTCTGATAGCCAATATGCTTTTTATCCTATCTGAAAAAGCGTTACATTTAAATAAAAAGGTCGAATATCTTTCGATAAAGAGCATACGCACCAAGCTCTGCACTTATTTTATTGAACAATATAAAAAATCAGGACATCAAACATTCAATCTACCTGTTAAAAGAAATGAACTTGCAGAGTTCTTGAATATCTCTAGACCTTCCATGTCGAGAGAAATGTGTCAAATGAGAGATGAAGGCTTGATTGACTTTCATCTCTCATCGATACAAATAAAAGATCTCGATGCTCTTATGAGTTATGTAGATTAATCTAAACAGAAAGCTATCTTCCTCGATGTACAATTAAATGATAAACTTCAGCAAAGTTTATATCAAAAATCATAGATACTATTCCAATTCCCATAATAACTATTGCTGACTCATAAATCGCACCCAATATTAAACCCATAATTAAAATAATTAACCCGAACAATGTAATTATACCACTTACTATTCTATTATTATGAGCTAAGAAGAACGCTTTAGTAGGCGAAATATTTATTAGATTCTTTTCAATATCATCTTGACGTTCTTTGTATGTACTATAGTCTTCTAAAAACGTACTCTCAGGAATATAACCTTGGATTAGTGGTGTACAAATCTCAAACCACATTTCTTTATTTGAATTTTTTATTGCATTTGTAATTACTATTTCATGTCCAGCAAAAATTCTAGATTTAATATCTGATGTTTTATCAGGGTTTTCATACACATCAACATAATCTTGATTAATTACAAACTGCTTTTTTGATATACTTTCAGATAATAGATTTGTATCTGATTCAATATATCCAGAATTACCATCAATATCATATATTTTATACCATAATTTTTGTCCTTCTTTAAATTTATCAACTATATAAATCTCATCAAATTTCTTGTATCTCCTTAAAACTGATGATCCCTCCGATGGAAGGCTATGAACATCAACCCATGGTTGATATACAAATATATGTTTCGCAGGGTCAATCAACTTCACATCATCACAAACATAACCAACAATTTTATTTTCTTCGATCACTTCTATCCATCTAATACCACTCTCAACTTTAACCTCTCCTAATTCTACTAGCTGCCCATCATTCAGGATTCTGTACTCATCATTAATCTGAGTAGAAGAATAAATCTTAGAATCGTTAATAATTAGTCTTTTCATAAGCCCCTCCGAAATAAAATCTTGATTATCCCTTAGGAAATTATATCATACAATTGTACAAAATTAAAATATCAACATTAAGTGGAATACGTTTCTTATCTTTTATTGTATCTGTCAAGTGCTGATTGATAGATTTCCAGCACCCTATCAATCCCAAGCTTTTTAACTTGACTAACATATTCATCAAATGAAGAAATAGGTTCATTTCCAATTATAAATTTGTATGTCATATCATCAACATAGTCGTTAATATCCTTTATGAGATTTGAAAGCTCTACACTTTCTTCCGTATCTGGTGTAACTGGTAACATACGGTATTTTTTTTGATCTGTGTTTTTCCATACGTACAAAGCCTTCTTTTGTTCTGGAAGCGAATAATATTGCTCTAAGTATCTTTTATCCTGAATAAATGCTCCATTTGTATGTGCTCTTATATATTTCGACATAATTGTCACGGGAGCAATCTTAGTAGGATTATTCATTATTATATCTGTATACCTTGGCTCATTACATACTTTGCTATATGATATGTTCTCAATACCGAAATTCATAATATTATGACCATCTTCTCCGTACATAAAATCTAGAAATTTAGCTGCAATATCAGGGTTTTTACTTTTTGCGCTAATTGCAGCACTTCCAGTGCCAGAATACTCCAAAGACATAACCCCAAACTTTGGGGTCATTCCTCTCTTTAAAGATGGATAACGAACTGCCACCAAATTACTTTTAGGATCCTTGTTTTTTAGCTCTATGAGCCACTTACCAAGACCACTGCCACCTGAACATATTGTAGCTCCTGATTTCCCATTGAGCATTTTATAATCCTGTGCCTTATTATCATTTATCGCAATATTCCTGTCAATAAGTCCTTCTTTATACCATTTGGCCATTGTTTGAAAGAAAAACTTGCGATTCTGCTCTATCGGACCAAACTTCACCATTCCATCTTCTATATAAAAGTCATGATATGACCCTGTAGCTCCAGAAAAGAGCTTTATAAACTCAGAAAAAATCGTATTTTTATCATCAAGCTTGACTGTAGCCGTAAGAGGAGCTTCTATATTCTTTACCTCTTTAAATGCCTTAAGCATTTTATACCAGTCATCAAGCGTCTGAGGGATTTCCAAACCAAGCTCATCGAGCCAATCCTTTCTTAAAACTGGCCCAAAAGTCACAAGAAGCTCCTCATCAGGTCTTAAAAAAGGAAAAACATAATAATGCCCATTATCCGTTTTGATCATCTTGTCTATTTCTGGATAACCACTTAGATATTTACTTAAATTTGGTGCATCTTTTTTCATCAGCTCATCAAGTTTTAAAATTATCCCACTACTTATTGCATTATTAGGGCCTCCAGGATATCGCAAACCAGTTATCTCAATTATATCTGGCATATCTCCCGATGCAATCATTATTGTGAACGCTTCGTGTTCCTGTCCCTTCGGAGGATGAATATACTTTACCTTTATTCCTGTTTTCTTTTCTAGCTCTTTTGCAATGGGTAAATTACCGAAATTGTTTGTAACCTCGGAAACATTGTTATGCAATATCATCCAATATTTCAACGTAACATCAGTTTTGAATGGATAAATTCCATTCTTACTTTCCTGATTTGTTTGAATATTCTTTTTATTTGAAATACTAGAACTACATCCCGAAATCATAAAAATAATCAAAATTGCAAATAGAACTACTTGTAATAACCGTTTTTTATTGAAAAAAATTCGCATTTATCTTCACCATTCCTTATAATGTTGAATCGTCAGCTATTTCAATTGAAATTGCATCTTTATATTTACCAGGTGTTACTCCTTCAAATTTTTTAAAAGCCCTTGTGAATGTGCGAACACTTGAATATCCAACCTTATTCGAGATCTCATCTAAGTTGTTATAGCTACCGCCAAAAAGCTTTTTAGCTTCACATATTCTTGTCTTATTAATAAAATCAAGTAGTGTTTCTCCTGTTTGCTCTAAAAACAACTTTGAAAGGTTAATTGGATGTATCCCGAAACAATCCGCAATTCCAGTTATTCCAAGATTATAGTCTGCATAATTGCGTGATACGTACTCTATAACATTATTCTTTAGATTAATATCATCTTTTTTTATACGACTCTTAATCATCTTTTTATTTCGTTCAGTTATATAATTGCTAAATGTATTAAGTATCTGAAGCATTTCACTTTTCATTTGAACAATGCTCTCACAATTTAAGAGTCTGTCTATCGGATTAAATTCTTCTAAAAAGGCATCATCTTCATCACTATTAAGCTCGTTTGCAAGCTTTATCATAGTACTTACAAGGTCAAACATTAAGCATCGTGATATCTTTATTGAAAGAACAGACTTTTCGAAATTATTTACAAAAATATCATTGATAATACTTTTTGACTTCTCAAAATCCCCAACTTTTATACTATTTATAAGCTGTTGCTCAATCTCAAGAGGATAATAGTATCTACCTTTCTGAACCTCTTTGATGTCTTCATAATGGATTACCTCGTTTATATCGAGCATTCTTTTGTATTCCATAGCTTCTACAGCTTCATTGTATGCATCTGGAATTCCTGCTGTTGTCTCATGGATGTCACTTACTGTGACAGTGAAATTGATATTGTATTTTTCCCTTAATATGTCATAAGCTTCAAGAACCTCTTTCGTTAAATCGTTTTTCATCGATGCAGATTCTCTGTCCTTGAAATTCACAAGGCATACGAGCATATCGTCTATTTCAGTTATAAATGCCTGATTTTTTGTATTAACAATTTGACCAATAGTTTCAATCATCTTGGCTTGAGCAAATTTGAAATTCTCAATTATACTCAGTTTTTCATTTTCATCTGTGTTCGAGATCAATTTTTCATTAAAATCTTCCAAATAAAATATCATAACTCCAAAATACTGGGAAACAAATTCCATATTATACATCTTGAACAAATCCTCTAACGGCAGCTTTCCCGAAATTCCTCCTTTAAGAAGTCTTGATATGAAGTTTGCCCTTAACACCTTATTCTGTTGATTTAAAATACTTTCAGACTTTTCCTTTTCTAAATAAACCTTGTGTATTGCATCCTCAATAAATGAAAACTCATCATTTTTCTTGTCAAAGGCTTGTCCATTGCGAATCTCTAGCGCGCTAATCAGCCTTTTAACAGGATTATAATTCTTCTTCAAGGAAATCCCAATTATAAACGCTCCTATAACAAGACAGAAAGTGATCCCAATAATGGTTAGCTTCCTTATGTAGTCATACTTTTCCCAAAAAATCGTTCCAGGTAATATACTAATATATTTCCAATCCGCTGTTCCTGAGGAAATGTATGATATGACCTCGTTATATCCATTTACTTTTCTATGAATCATACCGCTTTTCTCGATCATATCATTATAATCAAGGTAGGCTGTATCATAGTTTTCTTCAGATGAAATCACAACATTATTATTTTTATTAAGAATAAAAAGCTTACCTTCATTTAATGAACTTATATCCTGAGCTGCTTCCATGAACTTAGAGCCGTCGAGATTCATCACTATATTTGCTGATGTTTTCCCTTGGTTAATATAAGGAATTGTCTTGACATAGATTATTGTCTTTTTTGAATTATCTTGACTGAATGAATTATCAAGGATAATAAAATCTCCTTTATATATTCCTGAAAGAGTTGTTTTCCAATCGTCATAAGAAACATTTTTTTTATTAAAATAAATTTCATAATAGTCCTTGCTGTTATTTCCAGTATCAGGGGACACTATATAATCAAGATCCTTAAAATATACATAAAAATCACTTATTGAGCTGTTTGGGATCTTATACGAACTTAACTCCCGCACAGTCCTATAAATGTCATAAGATGAGATTTTTGATTCTTTCATATCTTTTATACTTAAAAGATTATTAACGCTAGTATTTAGTGAAATCTCCATACTTAAGCGTCTTGCATCATTAAGTATAAAATCCATCTGCTGTTGTATTCTCTTTAAAAAAAGCATATTAGAGCTATTTATCTCATTCTCAACAACTTTTGCAGTTTTGACATATGTAAACACTGATATCACAATCGGAATAATTAGAATTATTGCATAATATAAAAGCCAAGAAAAAATTATACTCTTCTTTATGCTAGTAATCTTTCTAAATATAGACATATTAAACCTACACCCCATAATACAAAACAATATGATACGCAAACATGTATAATATAAAAATTGCATACCATTAACGGAAATGCAACTTATAAAAAGCTTATACTTATGTATTATACTTCCATCGATAATTCTATTTTACCATAAATGTTTACTTCATTATATATTTTTTAAAAACTTCTAAACTAAATACATTAATATAAAAGATTGAAAAAAGTTTTTTATTTTTTAAATACATATTGGTATTATTTCAAAAATAGAATATAATTATTGTATGGTAAGTTTATATCAATTGAAGAAGAATTAAGTTTCGTTTACTTCCAATCCATTACAACATTTGTTATAACTTTGTAACTTTTTACATAACGGGATGAATACAAATCTATAATTCGCCAATTGAAGTATATTGGCAATATAAAAAGGGGTATTGTATATGGATACAAAAAAAGTTGCTTTAAAGGGTAGTTTTGAGAATCTAATGAGCCGAATTAATTCAAAGGATGGTGATTCTTCGATTAATGCAGGCAAAAAAGCGATCTCTGATTTATCAAAGAACATCAAGTCTGGCATATCAAAAAGTATTGAAGGTAAGCCTCAGCAGATATCGGAATTGATAAAATCCCTAAAAAATGAGAAGATTAAGAACCTTGAGAAAGTTCTCAAGGTAGAAAAATCCCAACTTATTGTTTCCAATCGCAAAAATAGGATCTACAGAAATGATGCTGGCTATATGTACATTGTAGATAAGGATGTTTGGGGCGAGCCTGCTACTGTTACTATCAAAGATGACAAGAAAGTAGTTATCAGATGTGTCAAATACTTAAAAGATCAACCGTATATATTTCCTGTTTTTAACGAAAAAAATGTAAATGGTACTATTTTCTTTATGAGCAAGGATGAAATCTGGTATAAAGATGACAACACTGTGATTGTTGTAGCATTCAAGGGTGAGGTTGCTAGTTTGACTAAGATTAAAGTTGCCAATATGAAAACAATGTCACAACCTAAGCTTCATGAGTACGTAAACAATTTCAAAATTGTCAATAAGAACAAAAAGCTTCAAGAGCTTGTGAAAGAAAAAGATCTTAGAATTGACGATGTCCTCATTGTACGTAATTCATGTATAATAGGAAAAGATTCTACAAACATGTTAAAAGCTTATTTATTCAATAATGAATATGTGGTTCATGATGAGATTCCATTAAGAGTTCTCCCTTCTATTGAGCCCGCTGCTTATGACGTTCTTTTTTCAAGCGAAGTTCTTGAGTATATAAGAACAAACAACTACAGTATCGAGAATTTCAAGCAAAACGGTGAATATATCGAATACTGGAACAGAATCGGTCAAAAAGAAATGTGCGTTATGCGTTACAAGGTTTAATGCCTATATAACAATACATGATTCAAACCAGCTGGTTAAGTATATCCAGCTGGTTTTTAATGTCTAGGAAATTAATCATGGATTTGCAGTAGGAGGGGTATATATCCTTTGCGCAAGTTCAGAATCAATCATAAGAATTCCTCTTCCATCATTTCCAACAAGCTTAACTTTATTGAGATTACTCTCTGCTGTAGCTTCTTCTTCTGCCTGCTCAGTTACAAACCATTGTAAAAATGCATTTGTCTTATGATCTTTTTCTTCTAATGCTAAATCTACAATGCTATAGATCGAAGCAGTTACAAAGCGCTCGTGCTCTAATACCATTTCCATTACTTCATCGATGCTGCTGAAATCAGATTTTGGAGCATCAATCTTTTCGAGCTTTACAGTACCTCCTACATGTGATATATAATTAAAAAACATCATCGCATGATCGCGTTCTTCTTGGTCCTGTACTCTAAAAAAATTTGCAAAGCCATTTAAGTTTTTAGATGCAAAGTAGGCTTCCATTGAAAGATATAAATATGCCGAAAAAAATTCCTTTTGGATTTGTTCATTTAGTTTTTGCTCCATCTTTTTGCTAATCATGTTTTTCCCTCCTGTTTATTTCATCGTTAATTTATTTTATTATTTATATAACATTAGTTATATATGTTTACCCATAATTTACACTTCTAATCAAGTGATTTCTAAAAAGACTTATGATAATGCATTCATTACCGAACTGCACTCATATATCGATTATACATCATTTGAAACCATTTTAAGTTCATTGTTAGCTCTATAATCAAAGATTTTTGCATTAATTTCTGCATCACTTATAATAATAAATTAAACACATTACTATTTTAACTTAAAACAAATATGCATGTAAATACTTGGGATAAATACAGCATTAAATCATTGACAAATATTTAGACTTATAGTAGTATAAAACAAATAGGATAACTCGGCATTCAACTATATTAAATACATTATTAATATATACAACCTTAAATTTAAAAAATATATTTCGAAGGAGCGAATAATATGAACGAAAGAGAGTTAAAATTTGATACACTTCAGATTCATGCAGGACAAAAACCAGATCCTACAACAAACTCAAGAGCTGTACCAATTTACCAGACCACTTCTTATGTATTTGATAATACCGAACATGCTGCAAACTTATTTGCGTTAAAGGAACCTGGAAACATTTATACACGAATAATGAATCCAACTAATGATGTTTTTGAGCAGCGCATTGCTGCATTAGAGGGTGGAAAGGCTGCTCTAGCAGTCGCCTCTGGATCTGCCGCCATCACATATTCAATCCTTAATATTGCAGGCACGGGTGATGAGATAGTCTCTGCTAACACACTGTATGGCGGTACATACAATTTATTTGCATTAACTTTGCCTAAGCTTGGTATAATAACAAAGTTTGTTGATCCTGATGATCCAGAAAACTTTAGAAAAGCAATTAACGATAAAACAAAAGCTTTATACATCGAAACTATTGGAAATCCTAGAATAAACCTCATAGACATTGAAGCAGTAGCTAAAATTGCTCATGAAAATGGTATTCCACTTATAGTTGATAATACATTTGGCACTCCTTATTTGATTAAACCAATCGAGTTTGGAGCTGATATTGTTGTTCATTCAGCTACCAAATTTATTGGTGGACATGGTACATCTATTGGTGGAGTTATAGTAGATTCTGGCAACTTTGACTGGGCTAGAAGCGGAAAATTCCCAGGATTCACCGAGCCTGATCCAAGTTATAATGGTTTAAAGTATGCTGAGGCCGTGGGTTCTGTTGCTTTTGTTGTCAAAGCAAGAGTACAGCTTTTAAGAGATACTGGCGCAGCTATTAGCCCATTTAACTCTTTCTTATTGATACAGGGGCTTGAAACACTATCCTTAAGAGTCGAAAGACATGTTTATAATGCAAGAAAAATCGCTGAGTTCCTTTCGAACCACGCCCTAGTATCTTGGGTTAATTACCCTAGCTTAAAAGGAAACAAATACTATGATCTTGCACAGAAATACTTCCCTAAAGGCACTGGTTCAATATTCACTTTCGGCATAAAAGGTGGAGTTGAAGCAGGAAAAAAATTCATTGAAAACCTTGAGATATTCTCTCTGCTTGCTAATGTCGCAGACGCAAAATCACTTGTTATCCATCCTGCAAGCACAACTCATTCACAACTTTCTGAAAGCGATCAAATAGCCTCAGGTGTTACTCCTGATATGATTAGACTTTCAATTGGAATAGAAGATGTTGATGATTTAATATATGACTTAGATCAGGCACTGATTTCATAAATATTTATTCTAGTAACTTTGACCATTAAAATAAAATCTCGGGGGGCATCTAGCCCCTCTCGATTTTAGGATTTGCTTTGCAAATTCCTTCAAAAATTGAACAAGGAAATTTTTTGAAATCGCCTAATTAATCTTGGAATAGTTGTGTTGAAAGATATCTTTCTCCAGTATCTGGGAGTAAAACCACTATGTTTTTCCCCTTGTTTTCAGGCCTTTTTGCAACTTGTGTAGCCGCAAACACTGCAGCTCCTGATGATATCCCAACCAAAAGCCCTTCTTTTGAAGCTAGCTTTCTTGCGGTTTCAAAAGCTTCTTCATTTTTGACTTTAAACACTTCATCTACAATGTCTAGATTCAAAACATCTGGTACAAAACCTGCTCCTAATCCCTGTAATTTATGAGATCCTTTTTTGCCACCTGACAGCACTGGCGAATCAAAAGGCTCTACTGCAATTACCTTTAATTCTGGTTTTCTTTGCTTTATGACTTCTCCAACACCTGTTATCGTTCCACCTGTTCCAACACCTGCAATAAATATATCCACCAAACCGTCAGTATCTCTCCATATCTCTTCAGCTGTTGTCTTTCTATGGATTGCGGGGTTTGAAGGGTTTTTAAACTGGTCAGGTATATAAGAATTCGGAGTGTTTTCGGCTAATTCATAAGCCTTTCTTATTGCCCCATCCATGCCCTCAGCACCAGGAGTAAGAACTAACTCCGCCCCCAATGCTTTAAGTAAATTTCTTCTTTCAACACTAAAGCTGTCTGGAAGAGTAATAATAAGCTTATATCCCCTAGCAGCTGCAACAAACGCAAGTGCAACTCCTGTATTTCCGCTAGTAGGCTCAATAATAACGGTATCTTTGTTGATTAAACCCTTTTCTTCTGCATCCTTTATCATTGCATATCCAATTCTATCTTTAACACTTGATGTAGGGTTAAAGTATTCAAGCTTTGCTATAATCTTTGCTTCAAGATTATTATCTCTGTTATAATTATTTAATTCTAACAATGGCGTATTGCCAATAAGATCAGTAAGGTTTTGTGCAATTTTAGACATTTGATCGCCTCCATTATATTTTATCCGAGTTTTCTTATATGTTTAATATTATTCTAATCCTGTGAAGGAAATATGTCAATGAGATTATATTTTTTGGAATTTTATATTCAATCTCTATTCATGTTCAAAGGCACCAATGTCAGTTTTTTCACCTCTACTCTTTCCTGTCTGGTCAACCTTCGTGACACCTTGAATACCCACATTTATTGCAGGACTATCATTCTTAAGAGCCATTGTTTTAGTATATCCGCCATTATCTAAAAGTGGGAGCAACTTAGGGTCTTTTACAATTGAAAACTTTGCACTCTTTTCATCTTTTACCATTTTCCCTTTTACAACCCATGGGCTGAGATATTCTAGATTCCCGCCACCATCTGCAAGTGTTAGGTTCGAGTTGTAGACTGCCCATTCTCTTTCAGAACGGTTATTGTATAGAATACAGTTAGTTATTTTAACTTTACCTCCATCTGTAGTCTGTATACCTCCACCATGGAACCATGCATAGTTATTTGCAATTGTTGTGGATCTTATATCGGTATATACAGCAACAACCGAAATAGCCCCACCCATGCCAAGGTTTGGGCTGGTCAAAGTATTAGACTCGAAAGTAGAATTCAATATATTAAGTTTGCCAGTATAAGAAAGAAACCATAAACCGCCTCCCTGCATACGACACTTATTTCTAGTAAATGTACAAGAATCAATGTTAAGATCACCTTCCTGAGCGTATACCGCTCCACCAAGTCCATCATTTGCATAATTTAACTTATTATATTCAAAAGTGCAGTATCTAAATACACCTTTGCTTTTCATATGAAATCCTTCATCATTAGGTTTATGAAACACGTAAAAAACAGCTCCTCCAAGACGGTCGCCCGTATTACCTGTGAAATTGCAGCCTATTACTTCAAAATAAGCGGTTTTACCATTCTGATCCAATCCATCTATAGATATTGCTCCTCCACTTCCATTTTGGCCTCCACCTGTTCCTGAAGCCTTATTTGCTATAAAGTCACAGTTAACGATCTTCATACTGCTTCCAAGCCCACCTATTGCTCCACCGTTTGAAGCATCATTCCCAATAAACTTGCAGTTTGAAAATACGGCATCTGGTACTGAAAAAAGATATACCGCACCACCCCTAATGTCTCCTAAAGAGCTACTCTGAGCACACTTGTTGTTAATAAAGTTCACATTCACGGCTTTAAAGCTACCTGTGCTTTTGCTGCCATTAAATCCCGACATCATAACCGCTGCTCCGCATTGGTCGCTGAAATGACCGTTTTTAACTGTATTTTTGCCATTTGAAAGAGTAATATTTTGAATCGTAAAATCAATATTTTCAACTTTAAATATCTGCGTTTTTCCTGCGCCATCGATACTATTGCCTCCACCATCAATCACAACAGGCTTTTGTACTACTAAAGTGCTTTTTATTTTAAATCCTTTTAATATCTTTATATTTCCACCTGTATTCAATGCACCTCTGAGCTCAACCTCAGAAGATACTGTATGATCGGGTTCTTGTATATTTACAGGCACAACATCCGTTGAAGGACGTGGCTTTTGACTCAAAATCTCAATTTGTTTTTTCTGACCATTCCATATAGTCCGTCCACCTAAGGCATCTATAACAGAACTTATAGGTATATACGTCCTTCCCTTCTTTAAAATAGCCTTTGTATCATTAGCGATTTCAACCCCGTTTTTCAAAATATATGGTTTATCTATTGGAATTTCTACTTCAATAAAATTCTTTCTAACAAATGCTTTATTCTTTGACCATGAAACTAATGCCCCAAACCTCTCAAGGACTGCTCTCAATGGAACCTGCGTCCTGTTTGAGGAATCAATAAAGGGATATCCCACTTCTGTATTGAACTCTACAGGATTGCCATCAACGGTTATTGTAATAGCCGCCTCGGACGAATTCACATATAAATTCACATAGGTAATATTTAATACAATTATGACCAGTATCAATAACAGTATCTTTTTCATAATTCTCACCCCTATTATCAAGATTTTCCTTTTACTTACTTATCAACTCGATACTTATCCACTATTTCAATGATCTCATCTCCAAAGGCTTTTACTTTTCTCTTACCGATTCCCTTTATCTTTTGTAATTCCTTTAAGGATGATGGCATTTGTTCAACAATTTGGATCAAACACTTCTGGTGTAACACAAAAAATGCAGGCTGATCAAATTCTTCAGCTTTACGCGTACGCCAAGTTTTGATTTGTTCAAATAATTCTGGATTGCTGATGGATTTAGATGAATACTCCTTCCCGCTCTCCTTTGACTCTTTAGTTTCTTTCGTATCTTTCCGCTTCTGTTGAGGCTTTTCAATTGATGCTTTTGCTCTGAAGTCCAAAAAGGCTTTTACATTGAATCCTTGTTCGCACTGCTCAAAACATGCTTTTTTTATTAAGAGATCTGATTTAACTTTTTCAAGTGATTTGACAATATTATTTTTGAGACTCTTGTTATCACTTTGAACAGATATCTCCTCTAATGCCTTCAATACTACTGTATTAATTTTTTCAATGTAATATTTCCCAGCCTTTATCATTCGATCCTGAAACTGAACATTTTTTTCTGCATCTGGCTCAAGCTCTAGCATTTTGTTAATATGGGGTTTAAACTTGTCCGAAATCGTTAGCAAATCATCATTAACAACAGCTATTATTTTTTCTAAATCGTCCTTCAATCCTTCATGTAAACTTCCTGCATTTTCATTATACAACTTCAATGAGTAACTCAACTGTCTTACAATCTGACTAAAATCAAACAATTCCAATAAAAGATCTTTTTGATATCCATATTTGGATTTTTGGAGTTCATAAACTCCAGGTTGATTGTTCGATACCTCTGATGAGAAATTTCGGACTGTGGTGTCGCTAATGATGCTTCTTGCAGTCAATTTGGAACTAAGCACCAAACCATCAAGTGTTTTGCAGCGGCTCAACGCTACATAAACCTGTCCATGTGCAAATGCAGCATTTGCATCTATGATTGCATTATCAAAAGTCAAGCCTTGACTCTTATGAACAGTAATCGCCCACGCAAGCTTCAAGGGATACTGAACAAAAGTACCTACAATCTCCTCTTGAATTTCTTCCGTCGATTCATTAATAGAGAATTTGAAATTCTGCCATTCAGCTTGCACAACAGTAATGCTGTCATCATCCCCATTACACTTTACACTGATACTTTCATTGAATATTTTTTGTATAGTTCCAATTTTACCATTAAAAAACAACTTTTTCCCTGAAATATCATTTTTAACGAACATTACTTGAGCTCCTTCTTTCAATATAAGCTCATTATCTGTTGGGTAAGAATACTCCGGAAAATCTCCTTGGGTTAAGGCTTTAAAACAATACTCTCTTTTATCTATTTGCGCAAGCTTTTTTTCATTTATCGATTTTGCCTGATGATTGTGTGTAGTCAGTATAATATAACCATCTGGATTGTTGCTTGCAAAATCAGGATCATACCTTTTGTTTAACTCATTTAATATATCTGCATCAATTTTATTATCTCGAATCTTATTGAGCAGATCTATAAACACGGCATCCTTTTGTCTATATATATGCTTTAATTCAATGCTAATATATTCAGTCATCCTCAATGCCCTACTATTAAAAAAATATATCGAATGGTACCATTCCTTCAAAATATCCCATTCATCATCTTTTATAATCGGTGCCAACTGCTGGACATCCCCTATCATCAACAATTGGATTCCTCCAAATGGCTTATGACTGTTTTTGAATCTCCTAAGCACGTCATCTATCGCATCAAGCACATCAGCACGCACCATACTGATTTCATCTATTACAAGCAAGTCCATGCTTCTGATGATATTGATCTTTTCTCTTGTAAATTTCTTTACATTCCTGTTTTCTTTATTGCCTTCATTATCTTGAACTGGAACGAAGGGTCCGAAAGGCAACTGAAAAAAAGAATGAATCGTCACTCCCCCAGCATTTATAGCCGCAACTCCCGTAGGTGCTACAACAATCATGCGTTTTGGGGAAATCTTTTTCAAATTATGTAAAAATGTTGTCTTCCCTGTACCAGCTTTTCCTGTCAAAAACACGTTTCTATTTGTATACTGAACAAAATTGAAGGCCATATCTATCTGAGCATTTTCAACTTTGCCTGTTATCTCATCCGTCATTATATCAATCAGCTCCAAAAATCAAACATTGTGGGTTAGAAATTTACTCAATTTAATTATACTGAAAATTTACACATTGTCCAATATAAATGGCAAGTAAAGGTTTAGATAAGACCGTCTCACCTAGACCTTAAGAAACTTAAATTCTATGATGTTTTCTTATCACATTTTCCCCTAATCATCATATGTTATTAACAAAATTAATTCAAAAGGAGTACATGATTATGTGCGGAATTGCAGGCTGGATAAACTTAGATGATAATATTAGAAATAACGAAACAATTCTTGACCTTATGATAGATAAACTATCTAAAAGAGGCCCAGATGATTGCGGAAAATGGGTATCAGATCATGCTTTGATCGGACACAAAAGACTTATTGTTGTGGATCCTGCTGGTGGATGCCAACCAATGATTCGCAAATACGGAGGATACAAATATATACTTACATATAATGGAGAACTTTATAACACTTCAGAATTGCGTGCTCAACTTGAATCACTAGGACATAGAATTATAAGCACTTCAGATACCGAAGTATTGCTTATTTCATTTATTGAATGGGGACCTGAATGCGTCAATCATTTGAATGGAATATTTGCTTTTGCAATTTGGGACGAAAAGAATAGAAGCATTTTCATGGCACGCGATAGATTTGGGGTTAAACCTCTCTTCTATTCTCATAGTGGTAATTCATTGATATTCGGTTCTGAGATAAAGGTTCTTTTAGCTAATCCTCTTATAAAACCCATAATTGATGGAGAGGGACTATCTGAAATTTTTGCACTAGGTCCTGCAAGAACTCCAGGACACGGAATATTTAAAGGAATATTTGAATTAAAACCTGCTCACACCTTATTACACAGCTCAAAAGGTACCTTTATAAATAAATACTGGTCACTAGAGAGCAAGCCTCACAATGACAACATTTATGAAACAATCTTAAAAACAAGACAACTCGTATATGACGCAATAATAAGGCAGCTTGTATCAGATGTACCAGTTTGTACATTTCTATCGGGCGGACTCGATTCAAGCATAATAACCGCATTAGCTGCAAAGCATTTTAACGATAGTGGCAAGCAATTAAATACATATTCCATTGATTATGTCGGCAATGATCAATTCTTTAAGGCAAATGATTTTCAGCCAGATTCGGATTCTTATTGGATAAAACGAGTATCTGATGAGTTTAATACCAATCACAATTATATAACAATTGATAACGAAGATCTTGCACGAGCCTTAAATGACGCAGTTTATGCAAGAGATTTACCAGGCATGGCTGATATCGACTCCTCGCTTTTGTTATTTTGCAGTAAAGTGAAAGAAGGCGCGACTGTGTCACTATCAGGGGAGTGTGCCGATGAGATATTCGGAGGATACCCATGGTTTCATAGAGAGGATCTTATGAACTCACAAACATTCCCTTGGTCTCGACATGTAAATGAACGCTCTGTGATTTTATCACCTGAGCTAAATAGCATAATAAACGTTGAAGAATATGCTTGCATGCGGTATAGAGACACTATTAATGAAACTCCAAAACTTACTGGTGAAGGACCTTCGGATGCTAGAAGACGTGAGTTGTTTTATCTAAATATCAACTGGTTCATGTCAACGCTATTAGAACGTAAGGATCGAATGAGCATGGCATGCGGTTTGGAAGTAAGAGTACCCTATTGTGATCATCGTCTTGTCGAGTATATATTTAATACTCCTTGGGACATGAAAATGTATGGTGGAAGAGAGAAGGGATTGCTTCGTGAAGCTTTCAAAGGAATACTCCCAGATGACATTTTGTTTAGGAAGAAAAGCCCTTATCCTAAGACTCATAATCCTGCATATGAGAACTTCGTGAGGAAATGGCTAATTGAAATATTAAATGATACATCGTCCCCAATCCGACGTTTGATTAACATTGACAGTGTTCTTGATATAGCCAAAGGTACTTCTGACTATGGTAAACCATGGTTCGGTCAACTAATGGCTGGGCCTCAGCTAATGGCTTATCTAATTCAGGTCGATATATGGCTAAGAGACTATAATGTGACTATTGTTTAGTTTAAATTATTTTAAAATTAAGGCATGCTTGAAATATTTCTTCCCCTTTCAATTACATTTTTTATCAGAAGTTATATTTCAACATGCCCTAAATAAACTTTTATTTTTGGATGAAAGAATCATTAGTCTCCTTTAATACATACCTCAACATTTAGCTTATTGTATTTGGTTTCTATTATTAGTTTTGTAACGTTTATACCCTTTTGATTAAATAGTGCTCGAAGATCTTTTTTAATTTTTTCCGCAACCCTATCATTCTGTTCTTTAAAAAACAAATCTCTCAATAACATTTCTACTACCTCCATAATTTTTATCCGTAGATATATGTTATATCATTTCCCAGTAATTTCAAAATATTTCCATTTGAACTTTTCAATGATATTCATAGAATTCACCAGATATTTTTGTACTGTGGAGAAAATAGAAATTTTCATACTAATATTTTACTTTTTTATCCAACGCCTTACCCAAGCTATACCAGGAATCCCTGATCTTAAATCTTATCTCTTCATCAAGTATTCTCTCAATCACTCCATTTAACTGTTTCTTCATATTAAAATATTCAGTCATAACAAACTCTGGCTTTTCAAGCAGCTTTTCCATTTCAGATATCCATTCATACAAATGCTCAGACCCTAGAAATTCATCTGGGACTTTTTTCTTTAAATGCACGATAACCAATTTTACTGCTTTTCGTTTCACATCATAATCTGTTAGAATTTTTTTTGTTTCTTGTTTTGCCATAATATATAACCCCCTATTGCACATTAATTTCAAACTTCAAAAGACACTATAATTTCTACGTATAAACAAATATACTTTGAAATCATAAATATATTCCAAAGTATACTATATATTGATTTTTTGTCTGTATTTAATTAAATATCTTTATATCCAGTATTATTACATTATTGTATGATGATTACCATTACTTAATATTATACAATAATATTTATTCTAATGCAACTTATTAATCTTACAATTATCAGAGCATAATTAACATCTCATATATCTATATAAAAATATTCAACAATTTTAATAAGTTCTTAATTTCTTATCCTTTAAGCTGTCCTTATTTACATACTCTTCTTTTTCTTTTGGAATTGTTATAGTATTTGGATCTCCATCACTAACATACTGGTCTGCTCTGCCTAAATTCTTCATCCACCATGCAAGGTCTGCATCTACTGGGGTAATTCCAGAAGCCCTTACTCTGTGTAAAGACAATGGATTATAGTTTTTGCTCACAGGTGAATAGGTCGGATCCCATCCTACTTCTAGTATTATGCTATTCTCGTACTTCGTACCTTGGTATTCTCCCTTTACTACATACTCTTTAAGTTTACCAGAAGGCTGACCAAATGGTAGAGAAAGGTAGTTAAACTTGTATTCAGGTATCAATTCATACATTTTATTCTGATTTCCACCGATTTCTTCCTGTACTTTATCAGCAGTTTGAATTTCGTTTAGATGTACATGATTTAAAGTATGGTTTCCAAGCTCAAAACCTTTGTCTGTCAGGTATTTCAAACGTTCCTGCAATGTTCCTTCGCCACTAAACGTATCCCCACCAAGATTAATATAGAACGATCCTTCCAAACCAAAGTCAGGGTGAGTTTTAAAGAATCCCTCCATTATCCCAACAGCAGTACGCTTATTTGCGCTTAATGCATCCCCTTCTTTAACTAGGTTAAACTGTCCTGAAGTAGCATCATCAAACGTAAATATCATTGGAATACATCCTGCAGGAACATTAATGTTATTGTTTAAATAATCGCTCATACTAATGAGTCTGTATCCTTTTTCGTAAAGCTCTGGAAGCAACTTCTCAAAGTTGTCAAATGTGGTTGTATACTCGCCCTTATCCCACTTTGAAGGCGTAAATGTTTCAACAAAATTATGAAACATAACAACCATAATTTTTCCCATTTCATTGGGTTTTACCTTTGAAACATCAATACTTGTTGGACTTACAGAAACAACAGGTGTAGGGGCTGCTGAAGGAATCTTTGTAGAAGTCGATTTGATTGACAAACTAGCTTCTGGCTCTTTAACAATATCTTTTTGGGCACATCCTGATGTTGCTAGTATAGCTAAAACAACTAATATAAGGCGTTTGTTAAGTTTCATATCCTATTCACTCCAATATTTTTTTATATATAATTTACTATCATTTGAGGCATAAATAAATATAGATATTGCAATTAATATTAGGACACACTAATAAAAAACAATATCTATATTATATTCAACTATATATTTTTTTTCAAATGAAATTTGTGCCTTAGTTGATACCAAAATATCCTTAATTCACAACCAATTGAACATATTAATGTACTACCACCTCTATAGTATCACTTCTCGTACTGCCGAAACTATTTGAAGCCTCGCAACTATATCTTTTTACTCCTCTGCTTTTAGGTGTTACAAGTCTAACTCTTTTTTGAGGGTTTGGCGAATCATCTTTGCTGCCAAACTTAGCTATTACTGTATTGTCTTCATAAATAACCCAATCTACAGCGTTATTTCCACTCTCCATAACCACGACTATATCGAATGATTCCCCAAAATTAATATTACTTTTTTCAGCACTCAAATAAAGTCTTCCAGGAACACCAGTTGCTTTAATTGTTCTATAAGTGATAGAACTGCTTGTATTTGTTTTTTTTCTGTAAGGAGTCGGGCTTGGTATGCTAGTAGGCTTTTTGGTGGATTTATTTTTATTAGCATCTACCAAAACAGGTTTTGCACTATGCGTCTTTAAAGTCGGCTTAACTGATGGCTTAACTGACGGCTTAGCTGGTGTTGCAATAGACTTAGTTGAAGGACTACTACTTTGTTTATCTTTTGTTTGAGTCGCCTTAACAGTATTTTTTTCTGTGTCATTTCCCTTATCTTTTTCAGTATCCTTTTCAGTATCTTTTTTTACATCTTTTTTATCATCTTTTTTAGGTTTGTTACTATCAGTTTCTTTTTTCTGATCTTTCTTGTCTGATCCAGAAGAATTTTCTTTTTCGTTTGATGGCTTCTGCGTTTGATTTGGTTTTTCCGTATTATCTGTTATGACAACTTTATCGTTATTATTTTTTTCTATCTGACCCTTAATAAAATTAAATCCTGCAAACGAAACCCCACCAACCAACAATACAACTGCAACTATAGTAGCGTACTTAACAACTGCCTTGTTAATCTTTGAACCCAACTTTGATTTATTAAAATATACCATTTTGCCTACATCTGCAACATTTCCAAGTCCTTTTATAACATCAAATCGTCCAAATCCAGTTATGTAAACTGATGACTCCTTTGATCTTTCAATTACTGTTCCAATCTTATCTGTAATCAAATCCTCATTTTCTATATTCTTCAAATAGTTTTTAAGGACCTCTACCCTGCTTTTTAGAATAAGAATCAATGCAATTGTATACTTTGGATTTTTCTTAATTCTCTTTGCAATTACTTTGTTCAGCTCTGTCAGCTCTTCGTAAGAATGCTTCTTTGTTATGTTTAACTTCTCAAATAATGGCTCTGTCTTAACAATATCTTTAGCTGCTTTCAACGCTAACCTAATAGAAAGCGGATCATTTGGAGTTGATGAAATCAACTCAGGTATTGTAACTCCAAACTCCCACAATTTGTTTTTAAAGTGAGCAATTTCTTCTTTAAAGATCTTCTGATCCTTAACCAAATAATCCTCAAGCCATTTCTCTATTATTGACTTTGAAAATGCCAAAAAATCCTCATAGGAATCTTCTGCAAACTTGTCAATCGAATAGATAAAAGCAAAAAGTCCAACATGGAATTCATCACTGTTTTTCTTTAATGTACTGTCATCACACTTCCCACATGCACATTTTAAAACAAATCCTTCGTGTTCTCCAATAAATCTTTCCTTATACGACCTGTTTCCTTTTTTAACTTGAGAAAAAATCTCATTAGCTGCTTCGTTAAAAGAAGTCATAGAGTTTGAATTGTTGCCTTCCTCCAAATACATCGCCCCCAAAAACAAATATTCTGAAAAATTTATCCTAAGCACCATAAATATAAAAGATTAAATGTATATAATATATATATAGATATTTTAACACAAACCAATCGTATTTTAAAAGACTCATAATTATAATCATTTATCCAAATTTATAGTTGTACCAAATAAATCACTATATTTTCCAATTTCCTGCATCCAAGTAATACTGTTTTCTTTGTAAAAAGGCTTATCTGGAAGCTTTTTGTTTTTTGTATAGCTCGCTATATAACCTTTTTTAAAGGTTTCTGTTGTTTTGTGCGCAATATATTCATCATAGGCAACCTTGTTACTAAATATATCAATCGCTACGGGATCATTATCTTTAGCTAAAATTTTAATCAGCTCAACAATTTGGTCCTTTGTTGCATCTTCCTGTATAAGAATGTTTGCCCCATATCCTGAATCAACTTTAAATGGCTTAAACTCACTCAAAACAGTATACTTAATGTTTTCTTTTTTATTTGAGTCCGATGGGCTCAAAGTACTTACAGCAGGTTTAATGTTACCATTTTCCTTATCTAATTCGTCGTTATTTTTAGCACTTGAACAGCCATTAAAAACTAGTGATAATGATGCTATTATTACAATCAATGTACGTTTTCTCATTATTCTCACCTTTCGCATCTCAACTTTTTCAACTTATTTATTATTGATATATTACTTGAATATATATAATATATATATTAAACAAAAATATTAAACTTTTCTATAATTTTAATAAAATATTTGAATAATGTCTAGAAATCAAAATATTTAATCTTTCCTTCCCTTGATTTTATCTTTAAACTTCTCTATAATTTCATTGTTGTTAATACTAAAGAAAAAAATGGAGATATACTAATGAAAAGAAATATTAAATGTATTTGTATTTTAACGATGCTTTTTTTTCTTGTATCATGTTCTTCGTATTATAATCATTCGAATATAACACAAGAAAATGGTTCTGAGGATAGTAAACTTGAACCCCAAGGCAACCATAAGCCAGCTAGTTTACCTTCTGATCTAAAGATACACTTTATTGATGTAAAACAAGGAGATTCCATTCTTATTGAGACTCCATCTAGAAAAACCATCCTTGTTGATGCAGGTAAAAACAGCAATTCAAACACAGTATTAAACTATATAAAGTCGAGAAAAATAAGCAAAATCGATGCCATAATTGGAACGCATCCTCACGAAGACCATTTGGGAGGATTGGACACTATAATATCTAATTTTGATATTGGAAGTATTTACATGCCAAAAGTATCATCTACAAGCAAGACATTCGAGGATGTTTTATTGGCTATAAAGGATAAAAATCTAAAAGTCAAGCCAGCTATAGCAGGGGTTAAAATTGATCTTGATCCTTTATTGGAAATAGATTTTCTAGCACCAAATAGTAGCAGCTACGATGATTTAAATAATTACTCAGCAGTAATAAAAATAACATACAACCAAAAATCTTTCTTACTCACTGGAGACGCAGAGACAATATCTGAAAATGAAATGCTGAAAAATAATTATAATCTTAAGGCAAACATCTTAAAGGTTGGTCACCACGGAAGCCGTTCCGCTACTTCGAGCAATTTTTTAAAAGCAGTCTCACCAGATATTGCTATCATTTCGTTAGATCGCAATAATGAATATAATCATCCACATAAGCAAGTGCTTAATCGACTTCTAAAACAGAAAATTAAGATACTACGAACAGACGAATCTGGTACAATTGTTGTTGTATCCGATGGTTTGGAAATAAAATATTATACAGAATCATGAGGTATAAGTTTATGAAATTGGTACTAGATCGCTTTGAAGGTAACTTTGCTGTCTGTGAAACTGAAGACCGTAATACTATTAATCTTGACAGGAAAAAAATACCGCCTGATGCCAAGGTAGGTGATATATTAATTGTTGATAACAATAATATTACAGTTAGTGTTGATTTAACAAAAAAACGTAAAAAAGAAATCCAATCATTAGTCGACGAATTATGGGAATAATTTTTTGTTTGTTACGACTCAAATCCATATAAGTAATTGTAATATATATTTATATATAGTTAAACTATATAATAAATGTTTCAAGATTTTTTACTTTATAGTTTTTTATAACATAAAAATCCTATATAATATAAATATAACTTTATGAAAACAAATTAATTTTTACATTTTAGCTGAGTCATTCAAATGTAGAGTTAATCCCAATTTTTATACAATGGCCTATATGATTTAGGGGGAAGTGAAATCTTGCTTAATTTTTTTCAGTATAAAAAGGAAAAATCAACCGAAAAAAGTGTTAATGAAATCATCAGAAAAATCAAAAATGGAGACTCGGCTTTAAAAGAAAACTTTTTAAATGATTACAAACCATTCGTTATAAAAGCCGTATCTCAAGTGACAGGTAAATATATATATCCTGATGAAAGTGAAGAATTCTCTATTGCATTTATTGCATTTAACGAAGCAATAGAGAATTTTAATGAATCAATCAATGGAAATTTTCTAACTTTCTCAAAGCAAAACATTAAGTGGAAGCTCATTAACCATTACAAAAAAAACCTTAAGCATAATGTTGTCTATCCATTTACATACTTTGATAATGATAATAAAAATGATTTCGAAGAACGGTATCTTTCAATTGAGTCAAATCAAGTTTTTGATTCAATCGAAAGAAAAGAACAAATTTCCTCATTCGAACAAAAGCTAAAAGGCTTTGGTATAACTTTCGAAGACCTAATTGTCGGAGGTCCAAAGCATACAGATTCAAAACATTTGTTAATTGGAATAGCAAACGAAATTCGTAATAACCGGGATTTATTCAATAAGCTTATAGCTCAAAAAAGTATACCTATGAATGAATTGCTAAAACGGGTTAAGGTTAGCAGACGAACTATCGAAAGAAATCGAAAGTTTATAATTGCAGCATGTTTGATTTATAATGAAGACTTTGATTTTTTAAGAACTGGTAAAACAATTATTTACAATAACTATAATGAAAACAGCCTTTAGTTTATTTTATTATAGAAAAGAAAGGGTCACTTCTAATATGATTGGTTATATTTTTAGACTAGAAGAAAATAAGGTCGTAGTAATGACAAAAGATCTTGATTTTCATAAGATCAGACGAACTAATAATATGGTTTGCTTAGGACAGGAAGTCGCTTTCTCAAAAAGTGATATCATAAAGCCTTCCTTTTTTAGTAAAACAAATATTATAAAGTTCGGCACGATTTCATCAGGCATTGCGGCTGCGATACTTATAATATTTTTTACTTTTATAAATCCAAATATTATTTCCAACAACAAAGTCTATGCGTTTATCGATGTTGATACCAATTTAAGTGTTCGTTTGAAAGTAAATGATCACAACAAAGTTCTTGGTATTGAGCCTATTGACATAAACTCCCAGACTGCAATTAAAGATATAAATTTAAGAAGTAAAACTTTATCCGAAGCATTGGAAATAATTGTCGAGAAATCGAAGAAGAATGGACTGAACTTAAATGAATCAAGTGAATATATAATGATCTCAGCTTCAATAAATTCTGATGCTTCAATTTCCAAAAAAGCTGACACAAAAAAACTTGACGAAATATTAAACTCAGTTAATAGTAAAATTGAAGAAATGGACAACGTTAAATTATCAAAAAGAATTATAAGAGTCGATGTATCCACATGCGAACTAGCATCAGCAAATAATGTATCAATGGGGAGATATGTTGCCTACGTTAAAACTAAAGAAAAGGGGCTAGATATAACTATCGATGAAGCAAGGAAAAATTCATTAAGTGTACTTCTTGAGAAAGCCGATTACTCTTTAGATACAAACCAAAATAATTCTAATATTGTTGTCTCAAATGACAATCAAGATATAAATAAAACAAACAGCGACAACTTCAATAATGAAAAGAAAATTGCCCAACCAAACGACGACGAAAATGATGAAATACTAGATAATAAACCTAATAATGAAAAGTCAAGTAATAGTGAGCCAATTTCCAAAAGAACTAACCCCAAGAAAAGTGGTTCAAAAAGAACAAACGCACCAAGAACTGTCAACAAACAATCACATAATAGCGAATTTGAGTTCAATACTCCAATGCCAAAAAAAATAGATACTGTGGCTGATGACCACGGCGTGGATAAATATCACAATAATACAACTAATGTCTATAACAACACTCCACAGACATTTAATACACCTGTTGTTTTATCCACTAAGAGCAGCGATCCTTCGCCAACTCCTATACCTTATATTGCCTATTACTCAGAAATTACACACCATACCCCAGAACCAAAAATAAGTACACCAAACATCATTGTGCCAAGTATTGTAACAGAAGATAAAAAAGAACATAACACACCTTCACCTAAAAAAGATTTTGTTCAATCAAAAATTGAAATCTTAGCATATGAGGCGAAAAACATATCATCTAACAGTGCAATAATAAGTGGCGAGGTTAAGTCATTTGCTAACTACAATATGCCTACAAGCATTGTATTAATCTATTGGGAAGCTCGAAACCCTGGATATATCTACACTGCTGCAACAAGAACACAAAATTCATTCCCTGCTTCAATTTCAGCTGAAATAAAAAATTTGAAGCCTTACACAAGTTATTATTATAAGGTTGTTGTAAATAGCTTTTTTAGTAGCAATACCTCCTACTTTAAAACACAACACGTTCAAATAACTCCATCGTTGACAGAACCAAATGATAATAATACTAGCCCAACACCATATAAAAAAGAACCGAATAGCACTCCAATGCCGATACCAAAATACGAGTATCCGCCATATAATATTTATTACCCGCAGCCTACACCAAATAAAAGAACGGATCACAGTTATCCTAAAAACGTCGAATATAGACCGCATAAACCTTAAGCTATATTAATACATCTTTAATCAAAATCCAAGGGGCATCGTGACCATAATTTCCTAGACATCAAAAAAAGTGTGAAGAGTAATTTAAATTACTCCTCACACTTTTTATTTGGGTTACTTAGTCTCCCTTAGCCATTCTTTATCATACTTTCATTACGAGTAAAAGGTTTGTCAAACTCTAAATGAGTGTATGCTTCTTTAATCTTGCCTTCTATTAAGAACTGTACCCTTTTTACATTTTTTAGCTCAGTCAAAGAATTTACGATTGAATTTATTGTAATGGCTTCACTTGCCGAACCTCCAAACGCATTCTCTACAAACTCTTTTGACAGATTTACCTTACATGTACCATCAGTAGTTGTTTCAACTGAAAGCAATTTTGTTTTTTCAGGTACAACAGGGTAAATATCCTTGTTTACAGGTCCTTTTATAATTTCTTCCATAATTGTTTTTTCTATTGGAGTATCCCTTTTTACCTTTACGTTCCTCTTCTCAGGTACAACCATATCTGCGTTTTCGCTTCCAAAGTAAATGATTATGCTTCTTTCGATGTCTTTTGCCGTAACTATTTTTCCACTTTTATCAATTTCGGCCTTCTCTATTTGTCCTACAGGCTGTCCGTCTTGGGACATTAGCTCTCTACCCTCTACCATTATTTTGACCATTTCAATACCATCTAAATTTGCTAATGTATTAACAATTGAGACTCTACCTATCAACTCATCATTTATTGGAATTTGATAATATTGTTTGGAAAAATCAATAATGGCTGTATTTCCAACACGGTTGACACTTAGAAGAGCAGTTCCTTCAGGAATAGTTCTTTTTAATTGCGAATTTTGTGGTCCTTTCAACAAAGCTTCCACAACAGCTCTTATTATTGAGCCATCAACTACCTCAATCTCTCTATCTTCCTTGATCAAACTGGTTTTACTTTCATCTGTAAAATATAAGGGAAGCTTGATATGCTTAGTAATATCATCTTTAACTTCTTTAGAAGGTGTTGTCTCTTCCTTTGTTACGTTTTCTTTAATTATGACTTTGGTGCTCTCTGCTGAATTTGATCGCGTTGTTAGATTCTCTACTTCATTACATCCAGAAATAAATGTTAAAGCCAAAACCATTAAAATTGCAGCACTAGTTTTTCTCATAAATAACATCAAATACCATATCGGCATTTTCCTCCTAATATAAAGTAATCATATCTTTGAATCTCTTTAACTTGCTTTCTCCAATACCAGGTACATTTAAAACATCATTAATTGATTTAAAACTTCCATTTTTGGTACGATAGTCAACAATATCTGCTGCTGTTTTGGGTCCCACGCCTGGTAAGGCGCTATCTAGTTCATCAGCAGATGCAGTATTAATGTTGATTTTTGAGCTCGCTCCTTTTTGAGCTTCACTTACTCTTACACCACCACTATCTCTTACAATTTCTGTACCTTCTCCAGCCTCATTTGATTTAGTATTTGCCCCAATATTTGATTTTGTTATTTGAGTTTGTTGTTTTGGCGAATTTAACTTAATCGACTCTTTTTTTGACTTGATTTTCAACCAAAGATTTTCATTCAAAATATACACCATATTGAAGTTTCTATCAGCATCTTCTGTTAAGCCTCCTGCAGCTTTAACGGCATCATAAATCATCTGACCTTTTTTTATAGTAACAATTCCTGGTTTCTTAACACATCCAGTAATATATATTTTGATTTCTTCACTTATATCGCTTGTGGCTTTTAAAATACTCACCGATGGGGTTTCTATGCTCGTGCCAGTATTTATAGCATTAGCATTATTGCTAGTTTTAGTATCTGTTTCAAATATAATAGGCTTATCCTGCTTTTTAATAAAATACCCTATTCCACCTATAACAAGAAGTCCAAAAATAATCATTACAACAAGAACACTCTTCTTTATATAAATGTCTTTGCCAAAAAAGTTAAAACTCATTTTTATCCCTCCCATATATTTAATTCTCCATAATAGAATAATTTCCTTCAATAAGGAAATTCAAAAATACATAAGATTAATTAATAATGTATTTAATATAGTAAAAATGAGTTTTAAAATTTACTCTTGCAATATCCATTATCATCTAAATGTTGATATTCCATCCGACCATAATCTTTCTAAGTTATAGAAGCTCCTATCTTCTTCATGAAATATGTGTACAATAACGTCACTGTAATCAAGTAAAATCCATCTAGCACTGTCATATCCTTCTTTGCTATAAAAAATTACTCCTAATTCTTTAAGCTTCTCTTCAACTTCATCAGCAAGTGACCTTATATGCGTTGAAGATGTACCATTACATACTATAAAGTAATCTGCCAAAATAGAAATATTTTTGATATTTATAACACTGATATCTTTTGCTTTTTTACTTTCTAAGATTTCTGAGATTTTATTTGTTATTTCTTGTGAATTCAATACCTTTTCATCCCTTCTAAAATTTCATAAATTTATTTTTTCCTAGTATATATATTATAGTCATTATCATAATCTTTCATTTTTAGTTTATATATTTCAGCATTTCTATGGAAGAAAATCCTCACCAAGCACAATGATTATATCGTACTTAGATTTTTTATTTATCACAGTTTTTACCTTTCCGATCTTAAGAAGCTTATTAACCTTACTTCCATAATGTTTATCATTTTTTTCAATAATCTCTGTGACATCAATTGAATCTATCTTTGAGTTGTCAAACGTTACTTCATAGCCAGAGTTTATAAGCGTTGAAACTACTTTCTCTTCAAGCCCATCCATTCCAGTACCGTTTTGCACTAATACTCTAATCTTTTGTTCTTTTTTAACATATGACTTATTGGTATTTTTACCTGTTGACTCATTTTGTTCTTGATCAGTTTCGATTTTTATATCTTTTAGCTTCTGTGTTGGAGACGCCTTTGGTTTTTTAACCTCACTACCAACATTATTGGCAAATATTCTTGAATCCTTTGAAAAATTAAACGCTATAATGACTACAAACACAACAAACACAGTTGAGCCTGTTAACACAAATACATGATCAATAAAACTAAAAAAATTACTATTTGATTTCTTTTTCATAAACTTTCTCCTATGGCATGCTCTAAATGTTACATCATAATTTTAACGTCTATTTAAGACTTCTACAATGTAATTTCTTGCTATAATAGTATCACTATCTAAAAGCAAGCCCTTTTTTATAATATGTTTTATCGTTTTGTCAAGAGCCAAAAGCATGGCCTTGTCAATATCGATAAGAGCCTCTTTTCTAGCTTCATCAACCCCAGAAAAACTTCTGTCAGGCTCAATATAATCGGCCAAATATACTATTTTCTCTAAAAGAGCCATATTGGCTCGTCCAGTCGTATGATATCTTATAGCATCTAAAATAGATGAATCACAAATCAAATATTCACTCTTAGCAATCTCAGCTCCTAAAGCACCATGCAAAAGAATAGGCTGACGAATTGATATCTCATTAACTATAACATTATACTTTTCACATGCCTTAACAGCCTCTTCATTGTTGAACATTCTTCCGCAATCATGTAAAAGACCTGCAATTGCCGACTTATGGGCATCTTCTCCATATACCTTTGCAAGCTCAATAGAAGTTTGCATTACATTTAAAGAATGCTTGAATCTTTTTGGTGGCAAAGCTTTCTCGAGCTTAGACTTAATTTCATTAATTTCCATTATAAACCAACCGCTCCATAATACTTCACTTTTTTATTTGTACAACCCGTTATTAAGTATATACTCTTCAACACTCTCAGGCAATAAATACTTAACAGAATTTCCATTCTTGATTCTCTGCCTTATATCTGTTGAAGAAATTTGCATCAATGGTACATTTACTATGTTAATCTTAGCATTATAAACTTTATTGTAGTACTCTGTAGCTTTATAAAACTCCTGATCAATAAAATCAGGTCTAAGAGCAGTTATAAACTCACATACCTTAAATATTTCATCATATTTCTTCCAAGTTTTTATTTCCTTAATGACATCTGCTCCAGTAATAAAATACAATTCTGTCTTGTTGTTATATAATTCTATTATCTTGTTTAGTGTGTCAATAGTATAAGTAATGCCTTCCCTATCAATTTCGATTCTTGACACTTCAAAATAAGGATTTGAAAGGGTTGCGAGCTTAACCATTTCATATCTAGTCTCCGCACATGATATATCAGAAAGCTTCTTATGCGGTGGATTGCCAGCTGGAATAAAAATAACTTTGTCCAACTTAAAGCTATCCCGCATATATTCTGCGATCATCAAGTGTCCATAATGTATTGGGTCAAATGTCCCTCCACAAATACCAATTTTAAGATTTTTCTCACTCATATTACTCTCCAAAAAACGCAATCAATTGTTTTCTATAACAAAATCTCGGGGGCATCTAGCCCCGCTCGATTTTAGGATTTGCTTCGCAATTTCCTTCAATCAAAGCCAAACAGCCATATAATATAGCATCATCATTAAGCTTTGACTGAACTATTTCTGTTCCTTCCAAAATTGCAGGCATTGAAAACTTTTTTACTTGCTCCTTTATGATTGGAAGTAAATAGTCTCCGATTGCTTCGAATACTCCGCCACCCATTATAAGCATTTCAGGATTAAATATGTTTATGGCTGATCCAGCGCCAACAGCCATAAAATATGCTGCTTTATTAATCACTTCAATTCCAAGGACGTCTTTTTCATCAATGGCCTTCTTTAATGCTTTACTTTTTATCACGGTCGTATTTTCATCAATCAATGTTTTAAATATTGTTTCTCTTCCCCTAGCTATCTGTGCCTTAATCTCTCTGGTGATGGCAACTTTTCCAGCATAAGCTTCAAAGCACCCTCTCTGTCCGCAATTGCAATATGGTCCCTCAGTGTTTATAATCATATGTCCGATTTCCATTCCCGCATGCTTTGAACCAGTGAAGAGGGCGTTATTCACTATTGCTCCTCCTCCAACTCCAGTCCCAACAAAGATACCAACAATATTGGTTTTATTAACACCCGCCCCATATTTCCATTCACCAAGCGTTCCAACCTTAACATCATTTCCTATAAAGAAAGGTACTTTAAACCTATCTTCAATAATTGTCTTTATATTGTAATTCCTCCAAGGTATGTTTGGAGAAAATATTACTTCACCTTTAGCAGTGTTTATTATCCCTGGAGCACCAGCTCCAATAGCTGCGAGCTTTTCCGTGGGCACACCAGACTGACTTATCAACTCCTCAACCAGATTGATAATACGCTCTTCAATTCTTTCTTTGCCTTCCTCGGCTTTCGTTTTCTTTTTAATACGTGAGATAATTTTTAAATTTTCATCAAAAACAGCACCTAATACTTTAGTTCCGCCTATATCAAGACAAATATACGCTTTTTTCAAATTATCATCTCGCTTCCCTAATATTTGATACCTATGTCTTTTCTGTAATGAGCATCCTTAAAACTAATTTTCTTAACGCCGCTGTAAGCTTTTTTGATCGCTTCATCCATTGTTGGCTCTAATGATGTAACACCTAATACGCGGCCACCTGCTGTATAGAACTTGTCATTTTCATATTTTGACCCAGCGTGAAAAACAACAATATTGGAATCACTTTCTGCATCTGCTATACCAGTTATTTGGAGTCCAGTTTCATACTTTCCAGGATATCCTCCTGATGCCATAACAACACAGACCGAAGCATAATCACTCCACTCAATTTCAATTGAGTCAAGTTTTTCATCAATAATTGCATTAAATATCTCCACTAAATCGCTATTAAGCTTTGGAAGAACAACCTGTGTTTCAGGATCGCCAAACCTTGCATTATATTCAAGAACCTTTGGGCCATCTTTTGTAATAATTATTCCAAAATAAAGAACTCCCTTAAAAGTCCTGCCTTCATTTCTCATAGCTTCAATAGTAGGCTTCATTATTTTTCCCATACAGTATTCTGCTATTTCCTGAGTGTATATCTTGCTTGGTGAGAATGTTCCCATACCGCCTGTATTAGGACCTACATCATTATCAAATACACGTTTATGATCTTGTGAGCTTACCATAGGCTTTACAGTTTTTCCATCCGTAAAAGCTAGAATAGAAACTTCAGGACCTACCAAGAACTCTTCGATTACTACTTTCTTTCCTGCACTTCCAAAAACCTGGTCATTCATCATGCTATTTACTGCATCACTTGCCTGCTTGAAGTCTTCAGCAATAATAACACCCTTACCTAACGCCAATCCGTCAGCCTTTACAACTATAGGATATTCTTGAGTCTTTAAATATTCGATTGCTTTTTCGCTCTCTTCAAACACTTCATACTTGGCTGTAGGAATTGAATACTTTTTCATCAAATCCTTAGAAAACGCCTTGCTTCCTTCAATTATTGCAGCATTCTTCTTTGGTCCAAAAGCCCTTATTCCAGCGTTCTCAAGCTCGTCAACCATACCGAGTGCTAATGGATCATCAGGAGCAACAACAACTAAATCTATTTTGTTTTCCTTTGAAAACTTTACAACACCATCTATATCAACTGCTTTAATCGGCACACACTCTGCCAAAGTCGAAATACCTCCATTACCTGGAGCACAATAAATTTTTGTTACAGAAGAACTTTGGGCAATTTTCCATACAAGCGTATGCTCACGTCCTCCACTTCCTACAACTAAAACCTTCATTAAAATCCTCCTCTTAGAAAAAATATTCTTAAAAATGACATTAGTAGTTGTAACCCATGCCGCTTGACCGTGGTATTACAACTACTATATTATTACTTGATTATCCCTTTGGATCACCTTAGTGTTTAAAATGTCTCATTCCAGTAAATATCATGGCTATTCCATTCTTATTACATTCTTCAATTGACTTTTCATCATTCAATGATCCACCTGGCTGAACAATAGCTGTAATACCTGCTTTAGCAGCAGCCTCAACACAATCAGGGAACGGAAAGAATGCATCTGATGCAAGAATTGCACCTTTTGTCCTGTCTCCGCCATATTCAATAGCAATTTTAGCTGCCATGATTCTATTTGTCTGACCTGGTCCTACTCCTAATGTCTGTCTGTTCTTAGTTATTACTATACCGTTTGACTTTGTATGTTTAACAACCTTCATAGCAAAAATCATCTCTTCGATCTGAGCCTGATCAGGTTTCTTTTCTGTAACACACTTGATATCATCTATATTCACAGATTCTCTATTCACATTCTGAACAAGAAGTCCTCCAGCAACCTTTTTCATATCGTAGCTTCCTTTTGGAACAGGTGCACCGATATCTTCAAGCTTCATCAATCTTATGTTCTTTTTCTGTGTAAGTATAGCTATAGCTTCGTCTGAGAATGATGGCGCTATAACTATTTCCAAGAAAATTTTGTGAATTTCTTCTGCTGTCTTCGCATCTATTTCTTTGTTTGCAGCGACAATTCCACCAAAAATAGAAACTGGGTCAGACTCATATGCTTTTACATATGCTTCATAAATACTGTCAGCACTTCCAACACCGCAAGGATTAGCATGTTTAACAGCTACAACAGTCGGGTCGGAAAACTCTTTCAAAAGCTCTAAAGCACCATTTGCATCATTTATATTGTTGTATGATAATTCTTTACCATGAAGCTGCTTTGCAGACGTAATACAGCCCTTGTTTGCTCCAACTTCCTTGTAAAACACTGCTTTCTGGTGAGGATTCTCACCATATCTCATATCCTGAACCTTTTCAAACGTCATTGTCATAGTTTCAGGGAACTCGTCTTCCCATATCTGCTCTCTCAAGTACTTTGAGATCAGTGTGTCGTAATGACATGTATGTTCAAAAACCTTATATGCGAGCTTAAACTTTGTCTTTACCGAAACATCTTTTGTTGCGTTCATTTCTTCTAAAACAGTATTGTAATCCGCAGGATCTACTATAACTGTAACATCCTGATAATTTTTTGCTGCAGCTCTGAGCATTGTCGGACCACCAATATCAATGTTTTCTATTGCCTCTTCAAGCTCAACATGCTCTTTTAAAACAGTCTGCTTAAAAGGATAAAGATTGATGACTACCATATCAATAGTCTCAATACCTAGATCAGCAATCTGTTTCATATGATCAGGATTATTCCTAATAGCAAGAAGTCCGCCATGAACTTTCGGATGAAGAGTCTTTACCCTTCCGTCAAGACACTCAGGAAAACCTGTAATGTCAGAAATATTTATTACTTTTATCCCTGCGTCACCTAAAGTCTTGTACGTCCCACCTGTAGAAATTATTTCCACGCCTAACTCAACAAGCTTTTTTGCAAACTCAACAATTCCGGTTTTATCCGAAACACTAATCAATGCTCTTTTAACCATTTCAGTTCTCCTTTAACTATCGGATGATGAAAATATCACTTACTTTAAGTTATATTTTCATCATTCTTATATTTTCATATCTTTCTCAATTATCGTTAATTATGGTAATATCTTTACTTTTCTTCCTTCAACCACTAGCTTGCCTTTTGCAAAAAGGTTAATAGCCTCTGGTAGTATCTCCCACTCTGCTTCCTCCATTACCCTTTTCTGAAGAGTTTCAGGAGTATCATCTTCCTTTATGTATACAGCCTTCTGTAGTATTATCGGCCCTGCATCAGCCTCAAGCTCAACAAAATGAACAGTAGCACCAGTTATCTTTGCACCATACTCCATCGCTCTCTGATGAGGTATGATACCATAGTAGCCCTTCCCACAAAAAGAAGGAATCAATGCAGGATGTACGTTAATTATCCTATTCGTATAATGCTTATTAAAACGATCTCCTAAAATGGATAGAAAGCCTGCCATTACAACAAGCTCTACCCCATAGCTTTCAAAGTGCTCAATTAGCGCAGTATCATACTCGTCAATTGAGCTGAACTTTCTCCTAGGTATACTTACAGAAGGAATACTATACTTTTTAGCCCGCTCCAATGCATATACATCTGGCTTACTTGAAACAACAGTCGCTATCGAACAATCCTTTATATAACCACTTTCTATTTTGTCTAAAATGGCTTGAAGGTTTGTCCCTCCTCCTGATACAAGAACACCAATCTTTAACATATATCTACTCCGGCCTCTCCCTTAATAATTTCACCTATCATATATGCTTGTTCATTTCCCTCATTTATATACTTCAAAACACCATCTGCTATTTGGGAATCCACCGCTAAAACCATACCAATTCCCATATTAAATGTATTATAAATGCTTCTTTCTTCAATATTACCAATCTTCTGTAAAAGCTCAAATATTGGCAAAACAGGCCATGTACCTTTTTGGATTTTAACTCTCAATCCGTCAGGTATCATTCTTGGAATATTCTCTATAAAGCCTCCACCTGTAATATGAGCAATTCCTTTTATTTCGTATTTATTGATCAAATCCAAAACTGTTTTAACATATATTTTTGTAGGCTTTATAAGCTCTTCACCAAGCGTACAGCCAAAAGACTCTATATACTCCTGCATTTTTTCCTTTTTAGGATTAAGTAGCTTTCTAACCAAAGAATAGCCATTACTATGAATTCCTGAAGATGCAAGCCCTATCAGCTTGTCTCCTTCTTTTATACTTTTTCCATTTATAATCTTGCTTTTGTCAACTATTCCTACTGCAAAACCAGCCAAATCATACTCATCCTCAGGATAAAATCCAGGCATCTCAGCTGTTTCTCCACCAATCAGAGCACAACCTGACATAACACAGCCGTCTGAAACTCCCTTAACAATTTCAGCAACTTTTTCAGGTCTATTTTTCCCTAGTGCAATATAATCAAGGAAAAATAATGGTTCTGCGCCACTACAAACGATATCATTTACGCACATTGCAACACAGTCTATTCCAACAGTGTCATGTTTATCCGTTAGAAACGCAATTTTAAGTTTTGTTCCAACTCCATCCGTTCCTGAAACTAAAATAGGCTCGTTAAATTTGTCCTTGTTTAAAGAAAACAAACCTCCAAAACCACCAATGTCAGTAAGTACCTCTGGTCTAAAAGTTTTCTTAACATGTCCCTTCATCAATTCAACGGCCTTATATCCTGCTTCTACATCGACACCTGCATCTTTATATGTTGCCATTTTTCCCCCTCCATAAAACTATAAATATTTTTCATTTTTATCATATTATTTTTAACATTCTTATTTATTTTACCACTAATCTATATAATTTCCATCATAAAAATTTAGCTTTTACTTCCATCACACGAGAATTTATCACCTTCATCTGGAACTTCCATCGGATAGTCCCCATCAAAACAGGCTGTACAGAAACCACATTTTGAACCAAGTGGAGTACTAATAATTCCCTCAACACTCATATATGCAAGGCTGTCTGCACCTATCATGTCGCGTATCTCTTCTACCGTATGAGACGATGCTGGAAGCTGCTTCCTCGTTGGAGTATCTATTCCAAAATAACAAGGGAATTTTACAGGTGGAGAGCTTACCCTCAAGTGAACTTCCAATGCTCCAGCATCCCTTAAAAGCTGAACTATTCTTTTACTTGTTGTGCCTCTAACTATAGAATCATCAATCATTATTACACGCTTTCCTTCGACAGCATTTCTCAATGCATTGAGCTTTATCTTTACACCAATCTCTCTTTGTCCTTGATCAGGCTGAATAAATGTCCTTCCAATATACCTGTTTTTAATAAGTCCTTGTCCGTATGGTATACCTGATTCGATAGAATATCCAAGGGCAGCAGTAAGTCCTGAATCTGGAACTCCAATAACAAGATCAGCCTCGACAGGGTTTTCTCTCGCGAGCATCTTTCCTGCTTCAATTCTTGACTGTTGAACACTTGCTCCATCAATATAACTATCAGGTCTAGCAAAATAAATATGTTCAAAAATACATAATTTAGAATCTGTCTCAAGATTTGTTTTTATACTGCTCAATCCATCTTCACTTATTATAACTATTTCTCCAGGTTCTACATCTCTTATAAATTTTGCATCTATCGCATCTAAAGCACACGTCTCTGATGCAAGAACATATGAATCATCAATAATTCCAACACATAATGGTCTTATCCCCATAGGATCCCTTATTCCAAGGAGCTTATTTGGAGTCGAAATAACCAATGCATATGAACCTTTTACCTTGGTCATCATTTCTGCAATTGCCTCTTCGATATTATTGCTATTACCTCTGTAACGCGATATCAAATTTGCAATTACTTCAGAGTCAATTGTGGTCTGAAAAATCGCACCTCTTTCCTCAAGCCTATCTCTGATTTGCGAAGCATTTACCAGATTACCATTATGAGCTAATGCCATTTTTCCACTTTTATACTTAACAACAAGGGGCTGAGCATTTTCAATATGACTAGCACCAGTTGTGGAATAACGCGTATGCCCAATTGCAGCTTTTCCTTTTAATCTATTGAGAACTTTCTCGCTAAAGACCTCAGGAACAAGCCCCATATCTTTATGATAAGCAATTTCGCCATCATCATTTACAGCAATACCTGCACTTTCTTGTCCTCTATGTTGAAGTGCATATAATGCATAGTATGTGAGCCTCGCAACGTCAAGTCCATTTTTGTCAAATATACCAAAAACGCCGCACTCTTCGTTTAGTTTGTCCAATCTATCGAAATCCATCATAATTATATCCTCGAAAGCTTTCTATATTTGCCATTTTCCTTCAACACATTTTTGTTGGAGTAAATTATTTTTCTCTTCTACTTTTTTTGCCAATTCTTGCTTAAAACGCTTCATTTCTTCCCTCAATCCTGGATATCCAACAGACAAAATCTGAACAGCCAGTATCGCAGCATTGTCAGCACCATCTATTGCAACTGTTGCAACGGGTATTCCATTTGGCATTTGTACTATTGCTAAAAGTGCATCCATTCCATCTAATGTAGAAGACTTAATAGGAACTCCAATAACTGGAATAGTTGTATACGCTGCTAAAACTCCTGGTAAATGAGCAGCCTTTCCTGCAGCTGCAATTATTACATCATAGCCATTTTCTTCAGCTTTCTTAGCAAACTCGGACGCTTTATCTGGAGTCCTATGGGCCGAACAAACCATAATATCAACCTTTATATTGAAATCTTGAAGAATATTCACACAACCTTTAAGAACAGGTAAGTCAGAGTCACTTCCCATTACTATCGCAACTTTTGCGTCTTTTTTAACACACATATTTAGGACCTCCATAAATTTATAAGATATAAAAATACACTATAAGAAATTCTCGACTGCTAAATGTAAGATTAATAATTTATTTAATATAGATTATAGTATCAAATCTGTCTGTATGTTGTCAATTAAAGATAGAAAAATCGCGAACATTTTGTGTTAATTTTTATTTAATATTCGTATTATTCATGGATTTTCGTCAAATTACACAATTATTCTCTATGTTTTCACACTTTTTCCATCAATATTCCGAATATTCCCTTTATCATTTCCTCAATCATTACTTTACAAGGTTTGCTATAAGCGGTAATGTAATAAGCGAGAAAAGTGTTGTAAAAAACACATTTTCAGTAGCAAACTTATAATCCGACTCGTATTGTGCTGCAAGTGCTGGTACGATTGTTGCGCCTGGCATCGCAAGCTGAATTACAATAATACCTTTACACAAATGCGGTAAAGAGCCTCCTATATACTTTAGTGCAAAAAATGCTATAAACGGCATAATCACAAGCTTAATCACGGATAGAATAAATGATGGGTATCTCTTAATAACATCCTTAAAACCAGAAATTTTTGTTTCGGATAAAATTAGACCAATAAACAACATTGAAAGCGGGATTGTGGTTTCTCCTAGAGGTCTTAGTGTTGCATACATTAGATCATAGACATTTTTTAATGAACTATTATGCTCAACCATTCCCTGAAAGTTTATGAGAACAAGAATAATACCTAAAGCAAATGATATTGTATTTCCGTTTATCATATGCTTCAAATTATCTTTCCATTTCTTTGTGTTATGACTATTAACCAGATATATCCCTAAAGTCCAAAGAATGGTATCGTTTGCAAGATTGTAAAACACTGCATACGCTATTGCAAGCTCTCCGTATGATTTGCCATATAAAGCATCAATGAGTGGGAACGCAAGATATATTACATTACCAAACATTGCATGCATCTTAAAAACACTTTTTGTTGCTGTCTCCATTTTAAGCCATTTGCATGCAAATGAAGCAATTGCAAATGACAATAACACAAATACCAATCCTAACAAGTATATCCATACACCATTTTTTAACTCCTCAATTGTAAACTTCCTGCCCGCCATTGTAGTCAATATTAATATAGGTGTTGTAACTTTAATCACTACTCTTGATAGAAAAACTCCTGAGTTTTCGGGTAAATACCCTGTTTTTCCTGCCACTACTCCAATCAGAGCCAGTATACTCAACATAATTATTTTAATTACCATAATAAAACTTCCTCCAATATCCAGCTGTCTGTCAGCAAATCAGCAACCCTATTATTGCCGTACAGACATAAATATAAAGGGGTTTAAGCCCCTTTATATTTTGCATTCCTTATGTCATCTATTTAATACTTATCTATATTAAATACGATTAATCTATTACTCCCACTCAATAGTTGCTGGTGGCTTGCTTGTAACATCATACACAATTCTGTTAATATGCTTAACTTCATTTACAATCCTGTTTGATATTTTTTCAAGGATGTCATAAGGTATCCTTGCCCAGTCAGCTGTCATAAAGTCAGTAGTCGTAACAGCTCTTAATGCAAGCGTATAGTCATATGTTCTTTCATCTCCCATAACGCCTACACTTCTCATACCTGTTAGCACTGTAAAATACTGATTTATCTCTCTTCCCAATCCTGCAAGCTTGATTTCTTCCCTGAATATATGATCAGAGTCTTTAAGAATTTCAAGCTTGTCTTTTGTAATATCACCAATTATCCTAATCGCAAGACCTGGACCTGGGAAAGGCTGTCTCCAGACAATATCCTCTGGAATATCAAGCTCTTCTCCGACCCTTCTTACTTCATCCTTAAACAAGTTTCTTAGCGGTTCTATTATCTCTTTAAAGTCAACATAGTCTGGTAATCCGCCAACATTATGATGGCTTTTTATAACAGCAGCATCTCCTGTTCCACTCTCGATAACATCTGGATATATCGTCCCTTGAACAAGGAAATCTACTTTACCTATCTTCTTTGCTTCGTCCTCAAATACCCTTATAAACTCTTCACCAATAATCTTTCTTTTGGTCTCTGGATCTGAAACACCTTCAAGCTTCTTTAAAAATCTTTCTTCAGCATTAACTCTAATAAGATTGAGATCAAACTGCTCAGTAAATATCTTTTCAACTTGATCACCCTCATTTTTTCTAAGGAGACCGTGATCAACAAAAATACATGTGAGCTGTTTACCAACTGCCTTATGAATCATAACAGCAGCTACAGAAGAATCAACTCCTCCTGAAAGTGCACATAAAACTTTCTTATCTCCAACCTTTTCTCTTATAGCCTTGATGGACTGTTCAGCAAATGCTGCCATCTTCCAATCGCCTGAGCAACCGCAAATATTGTAAAGGAAGTTTCTAAGCACTTCCCTTCCCTTAGGAGTATGCGATACTTCTGGATGGAACTGAACTCCATAGAATTTCTTTTGAGCATTTTCCATTGAAGCATTTTTACAATTGTCGGATGAAGCAATGGCTTTAAAGCCTTCTGGGAGATTGTCTACATAGAATGTATGACTCATCCAGCATGTAGTATCTTCCTCTATCCCTATAAACAAATCACTAGATGTATCAAGCTTTATATCGTTTTTTCCATATTCTCTTTGCTCAGCCCTCTCAGCTACCCCACCAAGCATAACTCCCATAAGCTGCATTCCATAACATATACCCAAAATCGGTACTCCAAGATTGAATATTTCTTTATCACAGAAAGGCGCTTTAGGGTCAAGCACTGAAGCAGGACCACCTGAGAAGATAATTCCTTTTGGATTCAATGACTTTATTCTATCAATAGAAGCGTTGTATGGTAGTACTTCGCAATATACATCTGCCTCTCTAACCCTTCTTGCAATCAACTGATTATATTGTGCACCAAAATCAAGCACAATTATCATTTCGTTATTCAAAAAAAACAACTCCTTCATTCATAAATATAATAAATTATTATATAGGATTTTATGTGTATATGCAAAACAATTTTATTGACAAATTCGAATTGTGAGTGTAAAGTATTTAATTAGGTTGGTAACCTAATTAAATTGGGTGACAATTGAAAGTCTTACATTTAATCAAATATGTTGAGTAGTAGTTCAATATCTTAGAAAGAAAGGTGATTTATGCAACAACTAACAGATAAGAAAAAACTAGCAGTCATGATAGCGTTAATGGCTACCATGTTTTTCGCAGCCATTAATCAGACCATTATCAGTGCAGCATTACCTAAAATTATTGCACAACTTGGTGGCATGGCTTACTATTCCTGGGTTATCACGATTTATATGCTTACATCAACAATCTCGACCATTATATTTGGAAAATTATCCGATATCTATGGACGAAAGAAATTTTTACTATCAGGAATTTTCATTTTTTTAGTAGGTTCATTTTTAACAGGACTATCCGCAAACATATTCCAAATGATTGCATTCCGTGGAGTGCAAGGTATCGGTGGCGGTATGCTGATGTCCATCACTCTGACTGCGATTGGTGATTTGTACCCTCCAGAACAAAGAGCAAAATGGACTGGGACAATGATGGCTATATTTGGTCTTTCTAGCATTCTAGGACCAGTACTTGGCGGTGTTCTCGCTGATTACATTTCATGGAAATGGCTGTTCTGGTTGTTCTTACCTATCGGAGTAATAGCTTTTGTAATGATATTGAAGCTATTTCCTAAGAAAGAGGGAGATAGCAAAGAATCGATTGACTATTTGGGATCAATCTTTCTGGGGCTTACAATTACAGGCTTAATTTTGGGATTCTCGTGGGCTGGTTCAAAATATGCATGGGGCTCACCACAAATTATTGGACTGTTTTCAGCAACATTAATGTGTATTCTCATGTTGATTCTTGTTGAACGAAAGGCTAAGTTTCCTATTATGCCTCTCTCATTATTTAAAAACAAGGGAGTTACCATTTCAAATGTCGCTAGTTTTCTGATGAGTGGTGGTATGATGGGAGCTATGTCATTTATTCCTTTCTATATTCAGGGCGTAAAAGGTATGTCGGCCACGCAATCTGGTTTGTTAAACATCCCTATGTCAATTATGATGATTATCTTTAGTGCATTATCTGGACGATGGTTGTCTAAATCAGGCAATTACAGGCTTTTTTCAGCATTAGGCTTAGGCATAATGAGCGGTAGTATGGTGATCATGGCCAATATGAATAATGTTACTTGGGCTGCTATAAGTTTGATTATTTTTGGTGTAGGACTTGGATTTGGTATGACAGTTTTCACCACAGCCGCACAAAATTCTGCTCCTCCTTCACAACTTGGCGTTGTTACAGCTACATGTACCTTGTTCAGAAATCTTGGTGGAACAATTTTTATAGCTGTTTTTGGATCGATTATGAATTCATCCATAGCACGTAATCTCGAAAAAACTATGTCATCAGGTTTAGGACCTGACTTCACCAAATTAGACAGTGCAACAGCAGAAAATTTAAAAGCTATGGCAAACCCTCAGTTGTTGTTGGATAAGAGTAAGCTTGAAGCTTTACAGGCTAGCCTGCCTGATCAGGTTCAACAAATATTCCTTAACATGATGGATATGGTTCGTACAGCGATGGGGCAAGCATTATCATGGGTGTTTTTCATTGGTGCTCTCCTCTTATTTTTGGGTGTTGTACTTTCATTATTTTTAAAAGTGAAGCCAGGGGTTGTTGCTGAAACTGATCCTGATGACGAAGATAATGAAGATGATGACATGCCAATTGAATACGCAAGTTAAAAAAGATGTATACTTGCTTTGATTTATTGTTGAACATTCATCGGTAGTGTATAATAGTGTATACGAGACAGTATAATACATACCAAAACGAATGAGGTGAGCTTGTTGCAAAAACAATCAAATACCACTGTAAATAGGCTTGTTGATGCAATTGAAAACTTAGCAAAAGCAGAGCGGCACAAACAACCCGTATTGGGCATCAAAAACAGTGAAGTACGTGTTTTGCTGTGCATCGGTTCGCTTTCACATGACAATCAGCACATAAGTGTTTCACAAATCAGTAATAAGTTGCAGGTGACATCGCCAACAGTGACTGAGCTGATTAAAAGCCTGAGTGGCAGGGGGTATATCGAACGATGTGCCGATACTAGAGATAAAAGGTTTGTAGATATAAAGCTTACGGACAAAGGGGAAAAATTTGTCCAGAAAGTGTCCACTTACTATGATGCTTTATTTTCAGGTTTGATTGAACGACTTGGGGAAGTACAAGTAGAAAAGTTAATTGAATTATTAGATCAGGTATGTTTGTATCTAAATGAAACAACAATTGAAAATGAATAAAACATTAAATATTTAAATAGTTAATAAAATCCACTTTTTGCATGGCTAAGGGATAGTCAAAAAATAACTTCGAATTCTTGTCCTTGAGAATCCGAAGTTATTTCTATTATTATGATCCTAAATGAGCCTTGATAAAGAAATGGATTTTTGCTTTGTTTTAATAAATACATCGCTTGCGAATAAATTATAGTCTTATTTGTAATAATATTACTAAATTTAATTGGAGCGTTATAAAATGAAAATATTTAAGCGTAACAAAGAAAATAAAGTTGAAGTAAATGAATCTTGTAAAACAAATTGCATAAGTAAAGACTTAGATGAGAACATTGAAAAAATCAAAAAAGAATTGGGCAATCCAAGTGACATCGTTATAAAAATTTTTGAACCAGATAATTTGTATGGCTTGAGATATGCAAACATATACATCGAAACTCTTGTTGATAAGCCAAGTATTAACAGCCTTTCTATAGGTATGACAGAAATTCTAAAGCCGAAGAATACTATTGAAAATTCAACACCCGAGGAATACTTTAGAATATTTAGAAATTATTTTTTAAGTTTTAGAAAATCAGAAGAAGACTCTGATTTTGATGCTTTATTCACAAATTTGTTATCGGGGAAAACAATACTTTTAATTGATGGGTATGATAGGTTCATTTCTATCGATATTTATTCCACGGAGAGCCGCTCTATTGAAGAACCGTCCACTCAAGGCGTAATTAGAGGACCAAAGGAAGGCTTTATAGAGAAAACAGATGTAAACATTTCACTTGTTAGAAAGAGAATTAAAAACAAAGATTTAAGAGTTGAGAATTTGACTTTGGGAAGTGTAACAAATACAAAAATTTCGTTAATGTACATCGATAAAATTGCAAAAAATGAAATTATTGACGAAATAAGACGCAGGCTTAATGAGATCAAAATAGACTGTATTTTAGATAGCGGCTACATTGAAGAATTAATCAAAGATGACAGGTTTACTTTTTTCCCAGAATTAATGAATTCGGAAAAACCTGATGCTATTGCTGCGGCGCTGCTAGAAGGTAGGTTCGCTATTTTTGTCGATGGAAGTTCATATGTTCTGACGGCGCCTAGCCTGTTTGTTGATTTCCTACAGGTGAGTGAAGACTATTATCATCATTTTATAATTTCTACATTCATCAGGGTGTTAAGGTATATTTGTACTTTTCTTGCGCTTTTTGTTCCGGCAGTATATATTGCATTACTTACATTTCATCAGGAGATGATTCCTACATCCTTGCTGATAAGCATTGCTGCACAGAGACAAGGCGTTCCTTTTCCTACTTTTGTAGAAGCAATGTTAATGGAAGGGGTGTTTGAAGTTCTAAGGGAAGCTGGAATAAGAATGCCTCGGGTTATTGGTCCAGCAATTTCAATAGTTGGCGCTCTGGTCTTAGGCCAGTCTGCTGTTGATGCTGGAATAGTATCAGCAGCTATGGTAATAGTGGTTTCAATTACTGCTATATCAAGCTTTGTAATACCCAATTATTCCATGGCTTATGCTATAAGGTTAATAAGGTTTGCTTTTATGGTATTGGCAGCTATGTTCGGATTATTTGGTGTTTTCATGGGAATTATTGCATTAACCCTTCATTTGTGCAAATTAAAATCAATCGGGGTTCCCTATACGACGCCCATTGCTCCTAAAACAAGGTATGGAACCAAGGACACCATCATCCGGTATCCTTTATGGTTAAATAAAACAAGGCCTGCAGGGATTAGTGGATCAAATTCGCCCAGGGTAGACCAGGATAACCCTGTGACGAAAAAAGAAAAAGAAAATCCGGAATTCAGGTGATATAAAATGAAAAAGTTATTATTAGTACTTACTATACTCGCAAATATGTTTTTAGGCGGATGTTTGTCACAAGAAATAAATGATATTGGAATAGCAGTTTCTGTAGGAATTGATAAGTCAGAAGATGGCTATTTAGTTACATATCAAGTAATGAATCCAAAATCAATTTCAGGAAAGGCTCCCAATGAGGCACCTATTGTGTTATACACAGAAAGTGGAAAAGACTTGTTTCAGATAATCAGGGAGATTACGGAACAATCTCCTAGAAAATTGTACCATTCGCACATGAGAACTGTTATTTTTGGTGAACAAATTGCAAAAGAAGGTATTAAAGACATGCTGGACTTTTTTGTCCGCGAACACGAATACAGTACTGACTTTTATTTTCTCGTAGCAAAAGGAACAACAGCGCATAATGTTTTGAAAGTTATAACGCCTTTGGAAACAGTATCACAAATGGAAGTATACGATGCTCTTGAAACCTCTGAGAAAGCATGGGCGCCAACAAAAACCATTAAGATTTTTGAACTTGTCAACAAGATTATTTCTGACGGAGATAACCCAGTTCTAACAGGAGTTGAGATTCTTAACCCCAATGATAAGTCCGATTCTAATGACAACTTATGCTTAAGTGACGGTACTAAATTAAGTGTATCCAGCTTGGGAGTCTTTAAAAAGGATAGGCTTGTAGGCTGGCTGACGGAGGATGAAAGCAAGGCTTTCAACTACATTATAGAAAATGTGAAAAGTACAGTATCATATATTGAATATGAACAAAACCGTATAACTTCTGAGATCATTAAAGCAGGATCAAAAAGGAAAGTTTATATGTTAAATGGTAAACTGGCTATAAATGTTGAACTTAGTTGGACACATGATATTAATGCCACCACAGGTGATTTAGACTTAACAGACGAAGATATTATTGAAAAAGTGAATGATAAGTCGGAAGAAAAGTTGACAATTATTTGTAATAATGCAGTAAAACGGGCAAAAGAGGATTTTGGGTCAGATATCTTTGGCTTTGGTGAAGATATACACAGAGCTTATCCAAAACTATGGAAGGATATAAAGGATGATTGGAATAATGAATTTACTGAGCTTCCAGTAAATATTAATGTAAAAGTGAAGACAAATAATTTGGGTTCCAGTACTAAATCTATTTTTTCGAAAGGGGATTGAAAGTGAATATTGTAACTATCTTAGCAGTACTGATTTTTGCTACAGTATTGTCTTTCATAGAAGTACCGAAAATGCTTAAGAGCAAATCCTACAGAGAGTTTTGGAGCTTTTCAATATTACTGGCTTTGGGTGTTACCCTGGTGATTCTAAAAAGTCTGGGTGTGCAATTGTCTAATCCATCTGACTGGGTGGCATGGGTATTTTCACCAGCATCGGATTTGATAAAGCCAATTTATAAATAGAGATGAAGGGATATTCGGGATGAATAAAATTATAATATCAAACCGCCAATTGGGGATTTTGCTGTCAGGCTTAATGTTTGGCTCTGCTCCGCTTTTGATTTCATCGAGTGTTGCAGCTTTTGCAGGGCCTGATTCATGGATATCAATAATTATTGGAGCCGTTGTTGGATTGCTTATTGTTTGGATCAATACTATTCTAGGTGAATTGCATCCTGGTAAAACGTATATAGAGGTTATGCAGATAGTACTAGGGAAATGGCTAGGTGGTTTTATGGCTGTTTGGTTTATTTTAATAACCTTTATCACAGGTACACAGGTTATATGGTATGTGGGAGACTTTTTTACAACCATATATATGAAAGGAACATCGAGTTATTATATAAATATTATATTTATAGCTGTATTGGCAATTGCACTTCTATATGGTTTGGAAGCAATGTTTAGGGCAACTGAAATTATCTTTATGACTGGTTTTCCACTTATGGTATTATCTCTTATTATGCTTGCTCCTCAAGTTAAAGTAGATAACTTACTGCCAATTATGGAAAATGGAATAAGTCCTGCAATTAAGGGGGTACTTCCAATTTTGAGCTTTTGTGTCCTGCCGATCATATTATTAAATATGATTTTCCCGGCTAATATGGGAAATTTGAAACAGGCCAAAAAAGCAATGTTTGCAGGTTATTTTTTAGGGGTAATTACAGTGTCCTTTGCAATTATATTTTGTATTCTGGTCTTAGGGAGTACTGTTACTGCAAATTTACGTTTCCCGCTGTTCACTGTAACAAAGGAAATCAATGTAGGTACTATATTTTCAAGAGTTGAGGCTTTGGTTGTATTTGTCTGGATTATGACTAATTTTATTTCTACATTTGCTTTTTTATATGCAAGTATTAAAGGGCTATCCCAGTTTTTAAAGCTTAAGGATTATAAAACACTGGTTCTGCCAATTATGTTAATTGTGGCTGTTTATTCAGGATTTATATATAAGAATGTACCATATGAGATCAGGTGGGACAATTTGGTTTGGACTCCTGTGGCTTTTGTTTTCGGGTTTGTTATGCCTTTATTGCTGCTGATTGTTTCTTTGATAAGAGAAAAGTTTGGCAAGCAAAAAGAGGTTTGTAAAAGATAGCTCTGCATGTGAATTTTGTTTAAGAAAAGAGCACTAATTGCCAAAAAAGGTGTAAGGGGTTTTGGTGTTACAGACATTGAAAGGATGAGTCCCTAAGTGAATAAAATCATAATATCAAACTATCAATTATCAATTCTAACATCAGTATTTGTGGTTGGTGCTTCACCACTTATAATTCCAACTTTGGTTGCATCTGTAGCAGGAAGAGATTCATGGCTCTCGATAATTTGTGCAGCTATAGTGGGATTGTTGGTTGTTTGGGTTAATATTTATTTAGCAGAATTACATCCTGGAAAAACTTTTGTAGAGTTTACGCAGCAGTTGCTTGGTCAATGGCTGGGAGGCTTTGTATCTATTGGCTTAATAATGATAGAATTTTTGGCAGGTACTGATGTTATATGGTATGTTGGTGATTTTTTTACAACAGTGTATATGACCGGAAAGTTGAGATATTCACCTTTCACAGTCACAAAGGAAATTAATGTTGGTGTTATATTTTCACGTCTTGAAGCCTTAATAGTAATTGTGTGGCTGGTTGTCAGTTTTTTTGCTGTATTTATTTATATTTATTCCGGTATTTTAGGGTTGTCACAGGTTTTAAAACTTAAGAATTATAAAAGAATCGTTATTCCAGTGCTATTAATTGTGACTGTTTATTCAGTAATTGTATATAAGGATGTTCCATATCAGCTGAACTGGGACACGGTGGTGCGAACTCCTGCTGCCTTAGCTTTCGGGTTTGTTTTGCCTTTAGTGCTGTTGGTTATTTCGTTGATAAGGAAAAAGCTTGGCACTAAAAATAAACTGAGTACAGGAGTATAAAATAATTAATTAACTTAAATGTTCAGGTACTATTATAATTATCAATTGTCTGATATAATTAAAAAATGTTTTAATATATTCAATATTCCTAAATTTTAAATATAAATATTTATTTTCAAAAGGAGAACAATGAAGAACTATAAAATAGTAGTACAATTTGATGGCAGTAGATACAAAGGTTGGCAAAAGCTCAAAGATAATGATCTTACGATACAAGCAAAGATTGAATCGGTACTTTCTAAAATGAGTGAAGAAGAAATTCAACTTATTGGTTGCGGCAGGATAGATGCTGGTGTCCATGCTGAAAATTATGTGGCGAATTTTCATACAAACTGCGAGTACACCACAAACCAAATGTTATATTACCTATATGAATATTTACCTGATGATATTGTTGTTAAATCAGTTACTAAAGTAGCTGAAAGATTCCATGCAGGATATAACGCAAAATCAAAAACTTATGTTTACAGCGTTAATACGTATAGATTTAGAAATGTATTTAACAGAAAATATACCTTTCATTCGAAAGAAAAACTTGATGTTAAACTTATGAAAGAAGCTGCTGAATGTTTAATAGGGACATTTGATTTCCAAAGCTTTACAACACTAAAACCTGGCTCAAAATCAACCGTTAGAACAATAAATTCATTAGACATTATAAAGTTTGATGAAAAGATTGAGATTGTAATAAATGCCGATGATTTTTTGCTTCATATGGCAAGGATTATAGTACAAACTCTTTTAGAAGTTGGCAAGGGCAAAATGAAAGTTTCTGATGTTCAGCAATTATTACTTGCCAAAAAACGTGCAGTAGATGGAGTTATTGCACAACCAAAGGGCCTTTGTCTAAGAGATGTTCAATATAAGGATGATAAAATCTAGTTAGATTTATTGACCATCGCTTATATGGGCACCATAATTTCCTTGACATCAAAATAAAATATTATCCAGATTGAAATTCGAAAGGCGAAGATAAAATGTCATTTAAGAATCCTGATAGGCTAAAAAAGAAGAAGAATATAGTCAAGAAAGGTCCACCGAAGTCTAATGGTAAAACCAAAGCTAGTGTGACAAAAAAACCTAAATAGAATTAATGAGAATGTGATTAATAGTCTGTTGGAATAACAGGCTATTAACTGATTTCTACAACTTTTTGCGGTAACCAAAATCTTGTCCAATGCTTCTTCCTTGAGCTATAATCATACTCTTAACTGACTCGAGTTGGCTTTCTCTATTTCCAATCCTTTCACTCTTACCAGGATATATGGAATACAGCCTTTTATATTCGTTTATCCCGATATTAGGCATAATAACATTCGCACCACAGCATAGCCCTTTTTTATATCCATCATAGTCCCTTACTCCTAGTGCTGTCGTTGCAGGCATATTAATATCTGGCATCATAAGTCTTGCAAGTGCCATCATTTTTAATACCATATCTACATTTCCTCCCTGCTCATTTTCAAGGGGAGTGTACTCACATGGGATAAACGGACCCATTCCAAGCATATCTGCGTCAATTCTTTTAAAGAAAAGAAGATCCTCAGCGAGCATTTCAACAGTCTGACCTGGCAAGCCAATAAGACATCCTGTACCTGTTTCATATCCGAGCTCTTTTAAGTCATAGAGACATCTCACCCTGTTTTTAAAGCTCATTCCTGGATGGATCCTCTCGTACAGCTCTTCATTTGTTGTTTCTATACGTAGAAGATATCTGTCTGCACCAGCGCTCTTCAAATCTATGTAATCATTTGTAGATAGCTCACCAATGCTAAGTGTTATAGCTACCCCCATACTTTTTATCTGATTGACAATTTCACATAAGTCTTTAATCAAAAAAGTCTTATCTTCCCCGCCTTGAATCACTATCGTCTTTAAGCCACAACTTACAGCATATTTGGCACAGTCAATGATTTCTTGCGCCTCCATTCGGTATCTCTGTACTTGATTGTTTGCTGCTCTGAGTCCACAGTAAAAACAAGTTTTGCAACAGTAATTGCTGATTTCTATAAGCCCCCTCAAATGGACATCATCACCAACAAACTTCTTCCTTACTCTATCGGCAGCACTGCAAATCAGGCTGGCATCCTCATATGCTAAAAGCTTAACCAACCCATTCTTGTCAATTATATGTTCTTTTTCAAACTGTTCAACAATCATTTTAATTTCTGAATTTATATCCATTTCTCAAACCTTCACTATTTTTATTTCAAAGCACTTCCGCCAAGATAATTGAACTTACTTCCTTGGGCTCTAGACTCGGATTTCATTTTTTCTTCAATCATTTCCATAATCTTCCACCAACTTGTTCCCCAGTTGCAAAAAAGGCTTCTTTCCTCTGGCGCCCGTCCAATAAGTCTTTGGATTACAATATTAGGTGAAAGGTACTCTAAAAATGTCACAATGCGTTCTATATAATCTGACATTGAAATTGGTTTAATAATCCCATCAACAAACATTTTCCCAAGAACTGTGCCCTCCAAAATATACATAGAATGACACTTTACCTGCTTGACACCTAATGCTGATATGATCTTTGCGCCCTCTATCACATCATCAATACCGTCCATAGGTAAATCAACTATATAATGAGCACATACATCAAGACCAGCTTCTTTAATATTAATTGACGCATCAATAAACTCAGCAAGTGAATGCCCGCGATTTAACGCTTTTAGTGTATGATAATTGACTGTCTGAAGCCCAAGTTCAATTACAATATCAATATTATTTACCCTCTTTATCTCTTTTAAAAACATAAGATGTTCATGTGATATACAATCAGGTCTTGTTGAAATATATATTGCAACAACATTTTCATAACATGAATCATTTATATACCCCCTAAAACTTTCAAGGGGCAAGTAGGTATTTGAATAATTTTGAAAATAAATAATGAATTTCTGGGCATTGTATTTCTCACCTATATACCTTATATTAATATCAATCTGCTCTTTGACTTCTAGCTGATTTGAAAGATTCTCAAAGCCTGCACCTTCCTCACCGCAAAAAATGCAACCGTTATAAGCAACCTTTCCATCACGATTTGGACAAGTTACAGGTATATTTACAGGTATTTTATAAACTTTTTCATTATATTTGTTTTTAAGATAATCAGAAAACTTGTTGTACGACATTCTTCACTCCTTTAACATTTCATTGGCCCTTCTATTTACCATTTCATAAATTGTTGCGAGTTTTTCACCTGATTTAATAGCTATTTCCCTGCAATCCTCATATTCAGGCGAATATTTTTTAATATCACCTTTTCTCGAAACCTTAACACGCACTTCACCATATTGTGTATCTATCCTAACCGTCTCTCGCTCCATAGAGTATCTTGTCATAGGAGTTTTCCTTACACCAATAGAGGATGTTTCAGTTAAAATAATGTCTACAAGCTTTTCCTCAGTTTGCTTATTTGATAAAACAGATAATTTGTATGCAGGTCTATTCTTTTTCATATAAATCGGAGTAAAAAATACATCCAATGCTCCGTTGTAGAATAACTTTTCCATTGTAAATCCCAGCATTTCAGCTGTTGTATCATCAATGTTTGTTTCGAGGAGTGAAATCTCTTCATAAAGGCAATCCTGTCCTAAAACAGTTCCTATGACTACTCTCAATGCATTTAATCTGCCTATTTCTCTTTTTCCAAATCCATAGCCTACCTTGTCTATCAACATTACAGGCATGCTTCCAAAGTTACGGCATATTGTTTTTATTACACCTGCACCTGTTGGAGTAATCAACTCTGTATGAATGTTATCAATTATTAGAGGTATTTGTGAGTTTGACAAAATCTCAAGAACAGCAGGAACAGGTACTGGTATTAATCCATGCGCACATTCTATTACACCTTGTCCATCATGCAATGGTGATGCATATACTTCTTCAATATTTAGTATGTCAAGACAAATAGCAATGCCAACTATATCCACTATTGAGTCCACTGCACCAACTTCGTGAAAATGAACATCATATATTCCCTTATTATGAACTTTTGCCTCCGCACGCGCTATTTCTCTAAACACACGCTTGCTCAAGCTTTTTACTCTTTCATTCAGAGCACTATCGTCTATCATTATCTCAATATCTTTTAGATTCCTAGAAAAATGATGGTGATCGGAATCATCGGTATGATTATGCTCAGGATTATAGATATTATGATGTTTTGATTCTTCAATTGAATGGTGATGGTCACACTCAACTTTTGTAAAATGACCATTAAGCTCCATTCTTTTCATTATATTTCCATACTCTTTGTTAATGATTACTTCTACATCGGTACCTGAAATACCATGCTTTTCTTTTTTTTCAACTGTAATGTCATATTCACTGAGCTTCAATTTGCTTAACTCGGCCAGAAAAAGATCCTTATCTATTCCGAGGTCAAGTAAAGCTCCTAATGTCATATCCCCACTAATTCCTGAAAAACAGTCAAAGTATAGCACCTTCATATCCATTTCTCCTCATATAAGACTTCAAAAATATCTATTGTTTGTTTATCATAGCAGCCAGATACCCAGCTCCAAATCCATTATCAATATTTACAACACCGATTCCAGTAGCACAACTGTTGAGCATTGTTAATAATGCAGACAATCCACCAAAACTTGCTCCATATCCAACACTTGTCGGAACTGCAATAACTGGCTTATCTACCATTCCAGACACAACACTCGCTAGAGCACCCTCCATTCCTGCAACAACTACCAAAACATTTGCACCCATTAAAACTTCTGTTCTAGAGAACAGCCTATGTATGCCTGCAACGCCTACATCGTACAGCCTTTCAACTCTGTTACCCATTGTCTCTGCTGTAACTGCTGCCTCTTCGGCAACTGGTATATCTGATGTTCCTGCAGTTACAACTACAATTCTTTTATCACTTAAAGGCAATTCCTTCTTTTTTACAACAACAATCCTCGCCGCTTCAAAGTATAAAGCCTCATCAGTAAGTTCTTTTACAGCTTCAAATACTTCCATGCTAGCCCTTGTTGCCATAATGTTATTATTGCTTTTAATTAGATTTTGAACAATGGCTTTTATTTGCTCTATCGTTTTTCCAGAACAATATATAACTTCTGGATACCCATTTCTTATATTTCTATGATGATCAGGTTTAGCAAAGCCAAGGTCTTCAAAAGGAAGTGTTTTAAGACTATCTACTGCATCGTCAATATTCATTTGTCCGTCTTTTACTTTACTAAGTATTTCCTTCAAACTTTCAATGTCCATAAATATTCACCAGCCTTAATTACTTTTTAGTTTTATCAAGTATATTATTAAGCATCGTTGCAGTTTCACTATCAATGCTTTGTCTTTCTAAAGCAATTTTAACAGTTTCTTTTCCAAGTATTCCATACAACCATTGCGCATGAGGAACTTTTTTATCCATCGCATCAATATGATGCTCAATAACATTTAGATCCCCTCTCGAAATCGGCCCTGTCAAAGCTTGTATACTTCCCATTCTGCTAATATTCTCTATGCTTCCCATCACAAGAGGCATAAACGCTTTCATCCCAGTTTGTTTATCCATACCGAATGAATCCATAAGTTTTTCTCCCAAATGGCATAAAGTAGCAATATAGTTAGATAAAACACAGGCACATGCATGATAGAGAGGCTTGTCCTCTTTTTTTAAAATCAGCATATGCCCATTAAATGATTCAACAAATTTTTGAGCCACAACTTTTGCATGCTCACTACCTTCATATCCGAAATAAATTCCTTCAAGAAGCCTCCATCCATTTGCAATATCAGCGAATGTTTGAATCGGATGCAATGATCCTACACAAGCTCCCATTTGGCTTATTTCAACTAATGCATCGGAGGTAATCGAGCCACTCATATGTAAAAAAATCTTACCTTTAAGCTCATCACTTCTAAATTCCTTTGATATCCGCTCTGAAACAAGCCCAATTTGTGAATCAGGTACTGTGATTAATATAATATTAGAGGATAGTACTGAACTGGAAAATGAATTTTCCAGTTCGATATCTAAACTAGAGCACAGTTTCCTCTGCGAAGCTCCACCAGAGCTATATAATCCAGTAATATCATACCCCTTAAATTTTAATGCAATTGCAATTGCACTTCCAAGTCTTCCTGTACCTATAACCCCAATATTCTCGTAAAGCATTCAATCACCCTGTATATAACACTGTAATACAAGTGTTCATTATTGTTGCTGTTTGTTTTTTATCTCCATAGTACTTGAAAGATACTCATTAATAAACCCATCAAGATCGCCATCCATAACAGAATTCACATCTCCAACCTCATAGTTGGTTCTGTGATCCTTTACTAAGGTATATGGACAAAATACATATGATCTTATCTGGCTTCCCCATGCTATTTCAAGCTGAACTCCTTTCAAGTCTTCAATCTTTTCTTTTTGCTCTCTTTCTTTAAGCTCAACCAACTTTGACTTAAGCATTCTCATAGCTGTATCCTTGTTCTGGAACTGGGATCGCTCAGTCTGGCATGCAACAACCACACCTGTTGGAATATGTGTAATTCTGACTGCAGACTCGGTCTTGTTTATGTGCTGACCACCTGCACCACTCGCTCTATAAGTATCCACTCTGAGGTCTTCAGGGTTAATATCTACCTGAACATCATCATCAAGCTCAGGCATTACATCCATTGAAGCAAAAGAAGTATGTCGTCTTCCTGATGAATCGAAAGGTGAAATCCTTACCAACCTATGAACGCCCTTTTCTGACTTCATGTATCCAAAAGCATTTTCTCCAATTATCTGCATTGTAACACTCTTAATGCCAGCTTCTTCCCCATCTAAAAAATCGAGAGTTTTGACGTTAAAGCCCTTGCTTTCGGCCCATCTGGTATACATCCTGAACAACATTTGCACCCAGTCTTGAGCTTCAGTTCCACCTGCACCAGCATGCAGAGTAAGTATTGCATTGTTTTTATCATATTGACCTGTCAAAAGCGTTTCAAGCCTAAGTTTTTTCAAGCTTGCCTTGAATTTCTCAATACCTGATGCCACTTCTTCAATAACACTTGCGTCATCTTCCTCAAGACCTAGCTGATTCAAAGTCTGGGTATCTTCCAGCTGATTTTTAAGGCTCTGGTATGTTTCCACCTTTGACTTCAATGTTTTTAGTTTTTGTAAAACCTTCTGTGAATTGTCAATATCATCCCAAAAAGAAGGCTCTGATGCTTTCTGCTCCAACTCCGCTATTTCGTCATCTAGTCTAGCGACGTCAAAGTGACCCCCCCATTTCGTTTAGTTCGGTATTTAAAGCATCAATTTCAAGCTTAAATTGCTCTAGCTCCAGCACTATTATCTCCCCTTTATTATTTAGTATTGTATTATTGCATTGTGTATTTCATATTTCATATTTTTTACTTTTTACCAATTTCATATGAAAAAATTATAGCTTCTGCCAACGCTTTCATCGAAGTGCGTGAGTCCATACTCTTTTTTCTCATTCTATCATATGCATCATTTTCAGATATACCTTCCCTCTCCATAAGAATCCATTTGGCCCTTTCAACTGTCTTTCTTGTCTCATAGCTTTCAGTGACTTCCTTGAGCTTTTTGTCTAGTTTATGCACTCTTCGAAAACTCATAATTGCCATTTCTACAGTATGAATAAACAAGTCCTTATTTATAGGCTTTGGGCAAAATGTAACAGCATTTGATTTTTCAATCAACTCAAGTAGCTCGTGATCTTTATGATTGCCAGTAAGAATGATGGTACAAAGCATTTCGTCATCTATTGTTTCAATTGTGGACTTAAGCTCACGAAGCTGAAGTCCGAGATCCACAACAATAAAGTCTGGGCTATATGATCTAACTTGTCTTAATAAAGTTATGCCATCGTTGCAGTTGGCAAGGAAAAAAAATCCACCTGGGCTCAGAGCATTCCTAATCGCTATTTGAGTAGGATTATCAGCAGTCGCAACAATAAATTTTTCACTTGCCATTTAATAACCTCCTAAACAAGTCATCATCACAGCTATATTATAATATACCAGATTTCCTGAGTAATTAAAAGTATGTATAAAATAAAAAAACATACAAGATTTCTATGGTTCTGAATTCTTGCGACTATGCTCGGTATGTGCTATATTAATAATAGAAAATTATTGACAAGGGTAGGGTTATCATTTATGAATAATATATTGACAGAAGACAATGTGAAGAAAATAAAAGAAGAAATAGAATATAGAATGACTGTAAAAAGAGCTGAAATAGCTAGAGAAAAATTAGAAGCTGCAGCGCATGGAGATAGATCTGAAAACGCTGAATACAAAACAGCTTGTGAAAATTTTAGAGCAAATGATGATAGAATTCAACATTTATTAGATATGCTTTCAACCGCAACTGTAATAGATGATAAGAATGTGGATAAATCAATTCTAGGAATCAATAGTAAAGCAAGAATCAAATTTTTAGAGGATGATGAAGTTGAAGTTGTAACATTAGTAACCACAATGGATATAGACCCTGAAAATATGTTTATAAGTGTGGAATCTGATTTAGGTATAGCATTATCAGGTAAAAAGTCTGGAGATACTGTTGAAGTTAATGCTCCGAGAGGGAAATATAAAGTAGAAATATTGGAAATATTATAATTTTTTATATTATTTTACATTTCTACTTGTCATTTTTGTCTTTTATTATTCCTATCAAAGGCTTAAGTGTATCAACTGGAATTCCTGCTTCTTGAATACTTTTTGCGAGGATAATGTAATCGACATTTTCCACTTTCATCAACCAGTTTTTAACATTATCTTCGAAATGACTCATCTCATCTGATGATGCTTCAGAACTTTGGTTTGCGTCATCTGACTGAACGCTGTTTTTATAATTTAATTGCTCAGCTTGATATGAGACTAAGGTATTATGTACATAAAAAAAGGATTCTCTAACGCCACAATATCTGGCAATTATTTTCAACGTGCCAATAAAAGGCATTCTTTCACCAGCTTCATATTGCTCAAGCATTTCTGGAAAGATTATTGCACCTGTATTTTGGCTGATATCTTCTGATAATTCCTTATACGTCATACTACCTCTGATTAATGCAATATTTTTTCCAACAGTAATCGCATCAACATCTCTGCACTTAGCTCTTCCTAAAAGGTAGTCTACAGAAACACTAAAGTAATCAGCAAGCTTTTTTAAAACATCATAATCAGGTTCCCTCTTCGCAAGCTCATATGAAGCTACAGCTTGACGAGTAATACCCAAATATTCAGCAATATCTTTTTGTGATAAACCCTTCTCTTCCCTTAGCTTCTTTAATGTCGAAGAAAACGCCACTTTATTATTCCCCCAAAAATAGTCCACAGTATATATACTTTTAATAACAAAAATAGTAATAACAAAAATAGCAACAAAACGTTTATTTTTTCCAAAAAATTATTGACAGCAACAAAACGTTGCTTTAAAATTAAAATATGCTTAAATTTGTTATTTATTCTATCATAAAACTACAAAATATTGAACCCTAAATTTAATTTATGGTCATAGTATTACAAAATCTTTGCATATATGGAGAGGAAAAATGACTGATCAAATCGAAAACCTAAGGACAAAGCTATACGAAGTAATCGACATAGGCAATCCTACTGAAATATTAAGAGTTAGCCAAGAACTTGACGAATTAATTATTTACCAAATTAAAAAAAATCTACTTGAACGCAACTTAAATGTTGTCTAATATTTTTGCTATACTGTTTTCGTCACATGGATCAGTTATTATATCCGCTATTAATTTCACTACTTCTTTACCGTTTCCCATTGCAACTTTTAGCCCTGCACATTCAAGCATTGAATAATCATTCTCACTATCCCCTATTGCAATTATTTCTTGACGTTCGAATTTATATATATCTGATAAGAATTTAACTGCAACTCCTTTATTAACACCTCTTCTTACAACCTCAAGATTATCATCACAAGAGCTCATAACATCCACTGAACTAATATTACTCTCAATCATTTTCCTTACCCTACCAATCTTTGTCATATCCTGTGAAACAAGAAGAAATTTTGATATCCCTATTTTAGATGAATTTATTATTTCTTTTAAATCAGGAACAATATTTATCCTGATTTTATAAGGTACAGGTACCTCAACGTTTTCTTTCCAATAAAACTTGTTTGGGCACTCATATCTTTCAGTATACATTTCATCTAAAATATATGCATGAAAGTAAATATCTTCACTTCTGCATATATCTATAATTCTAAATGACTCTTCATTGCTTAAGAGATTTGAATACAACAACTTGCCATCTGAAACATTTCTAATTTCAGATCCATTACATGTTATAATCTCCTCCCCAACACCAACAGCATCAGCAAACTTCCTAGCAGCTTTAAAAACTTTTCCTGTACTTATAACGATCTTTATTCCTCTATTCATCGCATCGGAAATAGCCCTTCTGTTATCTTCTGATATACTCTTATCAGAATCTAACAGTGTGCCGTCTAAATCTATAAATACAACCTTATACATATATACCCCTCTTTATAAACACTAACAATGAAATACAATTATATTGCTACTATCTACTTTTTAATCTTTTTACAAAATTCTCCGTCCTTTTCAGAGCTTCATTTATGTTTTCAATTGAGTACGCATAACATGCTCTCATAAATCCTTCACCACTTTGTCCAAAAGCAGTCCCAGGAACAATAGCAACCTTTTCTTCTTCAAGAAGCCTTTCGCAAAACTCCTCTGATGAAAGTCCTGTTGATTTGATACAAGGAAATACATAAAATGCTCCTAAAGGCTCAAAACAATCAAGTCCCATTTTTCTAAATCCATCAACCATTACTCTTCTTCTTCTATTGTACTCACTGACCATAACCTGTACCTCTTTATCGCCATTTCTCAATGCTTCAATCGCTGCATATTGAGCAGTAGTTGGTGAAGACATGATGCAATATTGATGGACTTTATACATTGCTGTTATCAAATCTGGATGACCACAAATATACCCTAGCCTCCAACCTGTCATTGCATATGACTTTGAAAACCCGTTAATAGTAAGCGTCTTATCTTTCATCGAAGGATAGCTTGCTATAGATACATGACTTCCCTCATAAGTCAGTTCTGAGTATATTTCATCAGAGATAACAATTATATTCTTGTCTTCAAGTACTTTTACAATCTTATCCATATCCTCTCTTGGCATAACTGCACCCGTTGGATTATTAGGGAATGGTAATATTACAACTTTTGTTTTTGGGGTAATTGCTTTCTCCAATAGCTCTGGCGTCAATCTAAACTGATCTTCAACCCTTAGATTAATAATCACAGGCGTAGCACCTGTAAAAATTGTACAAGGTTTATATGCAACAAAGCTTGGTTCAGGTATTATGACCTCATCTCCTGGACCTACCAATGATCTCAGTGCAATATCGATACCTTCACTTCCACCAACCGTAACTATAATCTGATTTTTAGGATCGTACTCAACATGATATTTTCTTTTAAGATACTTGGAAATTTCAATCCTAAGATCAATAAATCCAGAGTTAGGTGAATAGTGAGTATGCCCCTTTTCTAGGGAGTAAATACCTGCCTCTCTGACACACCAAGGCGTAACAAAGTCTGGCTCACCAATACTTAATGAAATCGCATCCTTCATCTCATTAACAAGATCAAAAAACTTTCTTATCCCTGAAGGCGGAATGTTTTTTATTGCTGGTGTAATCATTTCGGAAATGTTCATAGTATGATCGCCTCCCTATCATCCTTCATTCTTTCTTCAAAGATTGTGCCCTTATCTTTAAATTTCTTTAAAACAAAATGAGTTGATGTGCTCAATACATTTTCAAGTGGAGCAAGCTTTTCAGCAACAAACAAAGCAACCTCTTTCATTGTATTTCCTTCTATTATGACAGTAAGATCAAATCCCCCTGACATTAGATAGCATGCTTTAACCTGAGGATATCTGTAAATTCGCTCAGCGACCTTGTCAAATCCTTCTCCACGTTGAGGAGTAACTTTAACTTCTATCAGTGCTGTAACCGCTTCCTTACTTGTCTTCTCCCAGTTTATAAGAGTATTATAACCAAGAATTACATTCTCATCTTCATATTTCTTTATTACAGCCCTTACCTCTTCAACACTTTTGCCTACCATAACTGCAATCTGCTCAGCACTTATCTTATTATCCTTCTCCAATATTTCCAATATTTCTTCCATTAAAATCCACTCCTTTTATTATATTTGATTACACTACTATTCTATCCACTTCATTACTCTTGTAGTATTTATTTTGCAATAAACATAATTCTTAGACAATAAAAAAACTCCTTTCCCAAAACAAGGGACGAAGGAGTATTCCGCGGTACCACCCTAATTGCATAAAATGCCATCTCTAACCGATACATAACATATCGAGCCTCTATAACGTGAGGATACGTCTGCTTCTAATGCCAATTGCAAAAAACTATTTGCAACTGATTTCTCAAAGCGAATCTCCGAGGCTGCTTTCAATATAGTCCTTTGTTAGACTTTCACCATACTCTAACTCGCTACAAAATTCCTATATTTACTCTTCCTCATCATTGACTTTAACATCACTTATTTTTATCATTTTACTAAAAACAAAACATAATTTCAATAGTTTTTTAATCTTTATTAAAAATATTATAAAAATCTCACTCTTCGATATCTTGTTTTTCTTCTCCAATTACCTCAACGATTTGTTGATCAAACTTCTTAAGCTTTTGAATAACTTCAGCTTTTAGATTTTTAAGTTCTTTCTTAACATCTACAAGCTTCTCTCTCTCCTCTTCAACCGAGATCTCGAGCTTCTTTTTCTCTTCAAGAGCTTCTTTTCTTGCTTCTTCAATTATTGCTTCAGCTTTTTCATTAGCAATAATAATGGCATCAGCAATCTTAACCCTATCATCATTTGCTTGAGATATTCTCCTCTCAAGATCATCATATTTTATTCTTAATTCTCTGTTTTGGTTCTTAAGCATTGAAATCTCATTATCTTTCTGTTTTAACCTATCGTCAAACTCCTTTAACATTCTCTCAATATACGAGTTTACATCTGCTTTTGCAAACCCGCCAAAAAGTGACGTTCCGAAACGTTTTTCTCCAGCCATTTAAATGCCTCCCTCACATAACCTTTGATGCAATATTTAATAATTCCCTAGACATTAACAATATTCAATACTTAGATCACAAAATCCTTCTTTTAAAGTAAAAATCATCAAAGTATTAAATCATCGTGTCAAAAAGTTTCAAATATGTTTATTTAAAAGCTCTTGAAATTCGCCTTTTGATCTTGAACCTAAAAGTTTATCAGCAATTTCTCCGTTTTTAAATATAATAATTGTCGGAATACTCATAACTCTAAACTTCCTAGCCAATTCAGGCTCATTATCTACATTTACCTTGCAAATCTTTGCTTTCCCTTCATATTCTTCAGAAAGCTCGTCTATCACAGGTCCTATAGCCATACACGGCCCACACCATTTTGCCCAAAAATCAACCAAAACAGGCATTTCTGCTTTAAGAACCTCTCCGTCAAAATTATCCTTTGTAATCATAACAACTTTTTCACTAGCCATAGTAAATCCTCCATTCTCTAATTTGTAATGTACTCTTTAAAAATATTAATTATTTTATTAAATTCCTAATCAATCATTTCTGCTTTTAGTTTTTTTCCATCAAGGAAAACTATATAATTGTTAAGAATTTCAATAAATTCACCTTCATATTTTATTTCGTCATGATTTAGTATATTGATTACACAATTATTATCTTTGTCAAGAATATATGGAATTCCATTCTTACCTTTAATAAATTCTTCTTTATCGTAAGAATCCTTTAAATCGATTTCCTTACAACTATCTTTACCTTCAGCTTCCAACCCTCCATAATAAATCTTTGATATCTTACCGCTTTCTGATTTTTCTCCTATATAAACATTATCATCATCGTCAATTCCAAGTAAAGTTCCTCTACTTTTGACCCCTAGATAATTCGAGATGCCTTTTCTTCCGTTCCATACATAAACCCTGTTTTCATAAGTCTCATAAACTAGTTTATCTTGATAATATGCTTCTCCTATGTTAGAACTAAGACTAATATTAAATATATACCTCGACTGGTCCATTATATCATACTTGTAAATTCGAGCCTTTTCTTCACTTGTTTTAATTTTTACATACACAACATTTGTCATCGGAGATAATGCAATATCAACCACATAGCTATTTTTAGGTAATCCTTTAATCATAGGATAATTATGAACAATCCCTGACTCAACATCTTTTGTAATTACTTCTACATGGCGCATTTTATAATTACTCTCAGAATATATTAGAAAGTTCCTGTCTGGTAACCAATTGAAGTATTTTATTTCTCCATTTACACCTCCGATTGTATCTATTTTCTTGTTATTTTTCATATTATAAATATTTATTTGTCCATCTAAAAGCAAAGCTGCATATGCTGCATTGTATGATACCTTAATATCTTTTGCTCCGTCTGGAACCTTTATTTTCTTACTTCCATTTACCTCTTCTTCGAACTCATAGCTAGTGGCACTTACATTTTGATTTTTTACAAGATAATAATAATTGAAGAACGAAAGCACCATTATTTGAATAATCACTGACATTATTATCCACTTGTACAACCTAACTATTGCCTTCATTTATTTACCACCACCCTTTCCAGATGAAACCATGAAAACAGAAGAAACAGCTCGTTCTCCTAATGCATCTGCAGGTATGTTGATAATTTTTCCATTCACATACATAGTGGTTGAAGATCCTCCATCTAGGTTTACAGCGTTAATTGCTTCGTATTTAAGAAAAATATCTTGCACATTTCTCAAAGATGCACCGATAGAACTAACTCTTCTTCCATCAATAACAAGCAAAATTACTGTTCCATCTTTTCTTTGACCAATAGCAGTTCTAGGAGCTATTCCCCAACCGCCGTCTCCACTTCTTATAGTAGGTTTTCCATTTACAACTAGAGGAGGTCCAAAACTGACACCTTCCCATACCCCATACTCTAAAAGCTGGTCTACAGAATGTCTTCCAACAATTAACATCCCATCCTTTGTAAATGCAGCAGTATCCTGCTTTGCTTTATTGCTTTTATAGTTGTATACAACTTTACCTTTATGGATTATAAATCCCATTGGCTTTCCGCCTGTGCCTGACCATCCCTGGTCCATAAATCCGCCTGCATTTATAGCTGCATACATGCCATTTCTTTTTGCTATTGAGCTTGTTGTCTCTCCTGATTTAGGAAAATTATTGGAGTAACCTGTGACAATCCTGGTTGGATCATGAATAAGCATCAATTTGCCATTAAAGCTACCTCCATCAATATTAAAAATCTCAATTTTGTCATTGTGAGATGAATCGAATTTAAGCTTCGTGATCTCCTCACCATTCTCATAAGGATCACTAGCAAAACTGCTTCCTACTATTCTGTTTATAGCTTTATCCGACAAAAAGAACTTAGCGATATACTGATGACGCAAAGTATTCCACGACATTCCCGTAATAGTTCTTTTTACATTTTCAAAAGGCCCATAAAAAATAAGAAGTGGCATAAAAATTGACGCAAAAACCATTTGAAATATCAGGAAAAAGCAAATATACTTTAATATTTTTTTCTTTGGATTCTTTTTTTTACCTTGTACTTTATTGTTATTGGCTTTATTTGTTATTATTACCTCTTTTGTTTTCATAAATCAATTACTTCCCCCCATAAATAAACGACGCCGTTAAGTATATTTTGTCACCATAAGGTGATTCCAAAAATACTTAGTCAACTGGCGATTTCAAAAATATTGATTTTAGTACTATTCACCACTAAAAAATTATCCAAGGAAATTTTTGAAACCGCCTAATTCTGACATATCAATGGCTATTTTTTACATTCTATTCATACGTAACTTATAATTGCATTTCTAAGATGATCCTAGTAAATACCTGTCCATAATTGTGTGTACCTTTTCAAATAATAGTCCTGCTATAAACCATGCAGGAGCAAAATCCAAACGAATAAGTCCGTCAATGGCAAAAACTCCATCATACTCCCATGGTATAAATCCTAATGTCAAACTCAAAATAAGTCCAGTAGAATATTCTATACCCCATATAATCATAACCCAAATAATACCTCTTAATGGCCACCTCCATTTCTTTATGATTTCGTGTACGGGCTCTAGAAAAACTGCCAAACCATATATAAAAAACATCCACAGATTTGTGGCTCCGCTCAAGTGCATATCCCCATGCACTAGAGCCCATAATCCTGTCCAAATTACTTCAACATTCCATCCTATCAAACCATATATAATATATCTTCTAATCATACAATTATTTTGAATAGATTTCAAAGTTTTTATTTAAGAAAATTCTAGCTTTAAATGAAATGTTTATTATTTTAACCCATTATTTTATATTTTTATTTATTATTTTATTTATTTTTCTAAAAAACTCTACCAAAATTCTCAAATTTATGATATCATATTGTTTATGAAATCAATTTTATTTGATTTTTATCTTTTATATTCAAATATTAAACTTACATTTAGGAGTAAAAATGCCGATTTTCACGGTGTTGTTTGACAATTTAAGGTGTAGAGTTTATTCAAGGTTTTATAGCGATTCCCAATTTTTTGTAAAATATTTCTAGGTTTAGTTGTTTAATTACGTTTTGTGTTTATGTTTGACGTTGCAGGTTGCAAATGCTTCAAATGTATTTTGAGATAGCTAAATGTAAAGAATTAATTGCTTTTTACAGAAATATAATTAATCTATGATCAAAAGTTATAAAAAACATCTTTCTGAAATTTTTATTGAAACAATGGTAATAATAAATAATACGAAAATAATTGGAGGTTGCATATGTATCTTTTAGGAAAGATAACAGTAACAGCTGTAGTACCACAAAAACTTATTAGGTTAAAAGATATCGCGAACAATCTGTGGTGGTCATGGAATTCAGATGCAATTGACCTTTATCGCGAAATTGATTTAGCATTATGGGAAAAATTAAACAAAAACCCTGTTAGATTCTTGCAGGAAGTCAGTCAGAAAAAAATGGAGCAAAAAATGAATGATCCTGATTATATGCTCCGCTATGAGGAAGTAGTAGCAAGCTATGACAACTATATGAATGATAAAAACACTTGGTTTAACAAAAACTATCCCGACAAAAAAAATCACATGGTTGCTTACTTCTCAGCTGAATATGGTTTGAACGAAGTACTGCCTATTTACTCAGGAGGTCTTGGAGTATTATCTGGAGACCATTGTAAAGCAGCTAGTGATTTAGGCATCCCATTTACTGCGATTGGATTGTTTTATAAGCAGGGATATTTTAGCCAAAGAATAAACCACGACGGTTGGCAGGAAACATTATTTACAGATCTCAATGTATCTCAGCTTCCAATAAAACCAGCTTTAGACTGCTGTGGTAATGAAGTATTTATTTGTGTGGAGCTACCAGGTCGCATAGTTTATGCAAAGATTTGGGAAGTACTTGTTGGTAGAGTCAAAATATATTTCATGGATACAGATGTTGAAAAGAATAGTCCATCTGACCGTACCCTCACTGCAAGACTATATGGGGGCGATCAGGAAACTAGGATCCAACAGGAAATATTCCTTGGAATAGGAGGCATCAAAACTTTAGAAGCTCTTGGTATTAAAGCTACTGTTTACCACATGAATGAAGGCCACTCCTCATTTATGGGCTTAGAGCTTATAAGGAAGCTTGTTCAGGATAAAAAACTACCATTTAAAGAAGCAAAAGAGGTTGTATCTTCTTCTACTATCTTTACAACTCATACTCCTGTCCCTGCTGGTAATGATGTTTTCCCTATACAAATGATCGACAAGTATTTTAGTAATTTCTGGGGATTGCTTGGAATAAGCCGACATGAGTTCCTTGATTTAGGTTTAAAGGTTGGTGAGCATCAGAACTTTAATATGACTGTACTGGCATTGTCTATAGCAGGTAGTAAAAATGGTGTTAGTGAGCTTCATGGTGCCGTATCTAGAAATATTTTCAACAATGTATGGCCAGGACTTACTGAAGATGATGTACCTATTACACATATTACAAACGGTATCCATACATTGACCTGGCTTTCGCCTAGTATAAAGCACTTATATAACAGATACCTTGACCCTGACTGGAAAGAAAGAGTATATGAAAGAAAAGTTTGGGACAAGGTAGACGATATCCCAAATGAAGAATTATGGAAGACGCACTGTGTATTAAAAACTAAGATGATTGGTTATATACGCAACAAATTAAAAGAACAGAAAATTGCAAACGGAGAATCTGTTGAAAGCATTAAGGAAGTTGATACTCTTCTTGATTCAAATGCTTTAACTATAGGATTTGCAAGAAGATTTGCAACCTATAAACGTGCAAATTTGATTTTCAGAGATGTTGCAAGAATATTAAAAATACTTAATAATCCAAGCATGCCTGTTCAAATAATTTTTGCTGGAAAAGCGCATCCTGCTGACAGACCAGCTCATGAGGTCATAAAAAACATTAATGATATCGCACGTCAAGAAGGATTTAAAGGAAAAGTAATTCTTCTTGAAAACTATAATATGACCCTCGCAAGAATTATGGTTCAGGGAGTTGATATTTGGCTTAATAATCCAAGACGTCCTTTAGAAGCAAGTGGAACAAGCGGTCAAAAGGTATGCATTAACGGTGCTATCAACTTCAGTATACTTGATGGATGGTGGTGCGAAGGTTATAATGGCAAAAACGGTTGGGCTATTGGCGATGACACGTTCTATGACAACGAGTACAATCAGGATAATGCAGACTGCAACTCAATTTACAGCACTTTAGAAAAACAAATCGTTCCTCTTTTCTATGATCGAGATGAAAATGGTATTCCTAATGGCTGGACAGAAGTGATGAAGGAATCAATAAAGTCTCTTACTGCTCTTTATGGCACTCATAGAATGGTACAGGAGTACAATCAAAAGTTCTACATTCCATCAATGGAAAGAATTGAGAAAATGGTAGAAAACAACTATGGTTTCGCTAAAAAAATGGCTGACTGGAAATCAAATATTGAGAAAAACTGGTCTCAGGTGCAAATAATATCCGACAAAACGATGAACCAGTTAAAGGAACAAAAAACAGTATCAGGTGAAGTATTAAGAATCAGTACATCAGTTTACTTAGGTTGTATAGACCCTACTGATGTAAAAGTTGAAATTTATTATGGTAATGTCAATAGAAATAATTCGATTGAAAATGCCGAAATTGTTGATATGAAGCTCGAAGACAAGCTTGAATATGGACTTTATAGATATTCAGCCGAAATCAAGCTTTCTGACGGCGGTGAATACGGTTACACCTTCAGGGTAATTCCAAATAATCCTGACCTAATTAATAAGTTTGAAATGGGCTTAATTAAATGGGTTCTCCAATAAAAACCTTATAAATCATTCCAAAAAGGGGTACTAGTTCCAATGGAACTAGTACCCCTTTTTTATGTCTATGAAATTATGGCGCCCATAATTATATCAGTTCATTCTGACTTTTAAATATTCTGTAAGGTGTTTTTTTACCCTAATAATTTCATCAGTATCAGGCATTGTTTTTAATATCTCCTCTATAAATCCTTCTTCCACTACATATCTAAATGTATAACTAAAATTAATGTCATATACCCATGATAGTCTCAGCAGCTTCATTTCGATGGAAGTTTTAACATTACGATACTCAATATTTCTAAAGTTAAGAATATCATCAATTATTGAGCTCGAATATCCCGAAGTTTTTACTGCATCACTTACGCTTAAGTGCGGAAAATCATCAGGCTTTTTATAAAACTCCACCAATATGCCAAATATATCAATTTTATCAGCATCTCTTATTAATTTTGAATAAAGCATTAAATCTTTATCTAAGTCATCAGGCAAAGCTAATGCATTATGATAACCAATAGCCTTAATTATTATATTTTTTTCGCAATCCGATATAGACTCAAGTATTTTTGTTTCATTCAATACCTTTATTCCTAGTAAAGCATGATCTTCAGATTTTCCATCTGCAAAAGTTCTATACTTTACAAACTGTCTAAACCGACCTATATCATGGAATAAAGCAATCGCTTCTGCAAGGAGCATTTCCGCTTCACTCAAACCTATTGATTTGCCAATAGAAATTATATTCTTGCACACTCTATGTGTATGGTTAATCTTTAAATTTAAATTGTAGTTTATTTCTGGATCGTCAGAGCTGAATTTTTCAACATAGTCTTTAAAAAAACTGCGAAAAGTATATAATGTTTCCTGATTCAAATTTTCCACTCCCAATCTGTATTTGATATAACATCAATAATACTTTAACATCGTAAAACCAACTACGCAAATTTAATTTTATTTTTATATGGAATAATTGCATAATTCTGTGTTAGAATTATTATGTTCAGCCGAATTAAATAGCATTCATTCAAATTGTTAACAATTAATTAGCTATAATTTAAAACAATTGGGAGGGTAAACTTTATGAAGCAAAGAATTACTGTAAGTCAATTGAACGAACTTTCAGAAGCTCAAAAAAACAGCTTAATTTCGTTGTGGATACCTAATAAATATGATGTGGCTGTTGCAAATATTTGTAGGGACATCATAAATGAACAATACGAACAACATGTTTTTGCTATTGGAGATATAAAGCTGTTTAACGGATATCGAATGCTCTTATTTGATATAAAAGCAATATCTGATGATAGGGAGTCACATGATACAAAGGATTCAAACGAAGACCAATCAAATCAAGATGCCTCAGACTCTGAAATCTCTAAAGAAGAAATTGAAAATGAAGAGGATTTTGATGGTTTTGATGAAAACGAAATAGACTTTAGTTTTCATATTCCGACTTCGTTTACAAAAGATGAGTGCGCACCGCTTCTGAACATAGGTCAAATGATAGAAATCTTAAGTAAAACTGGCTCAGGAAATGGTGATTTTTATTTATATGCAGATACTGGAGAAATCTTCTCTGAGATAGGTAAATCTGCTAACTCAAACGATTACGGCATTGAGCTTGAAAATTCCGAGCTATGTGACGTATTGTGGGAATTAGTAAAATCACAATTATAGTTTCAAAAGGAATTCCAAAAAACAACTGGTCAACTGGCGATTTCAAAAATACTGACAAGGAGATTTTTGAAATCGCCTAATTCCTTTTAATATTCTGACTCCTAATTAATCCCTTCAACTTCTCCAACCAAATAAAAATACGATCCTCTAACTGTAGTATTTTTACCAGTAATCGCTACATTTTCAACTGTATATTTTTTTGTAGCTACATCTTTCATAATTCCTGCATATGAAGTCAATAACGATCCTGCTCCAACACTGGTTTTTAAATTCTTCTTCATAGATCCCATAAAATCAGGTAATTTCGTTATATTTCCAATAGTTAAATGCTGATCCATGAAAGCATTTATAAAAGTCATCTGGTTCTTTTTTCTCTCAATATCACCAATACTTATAAATTTATTTTGGGAATTATACCCCTGCCTAAATCTTACAAACCCTTCTGCTTGTTTACCGTTCAGATGTTGATTACCCTTTTTCAAATGAATTGATAAGCTTTGATACGGATCATCATAATTCATATCGTACGGTACTGTAACATCAACACCACCAAACAAATCGACAACTTCCTTTAAGCCTTGAGTATTTATTTTAATATAATCATGAATTTCAATATCAAATATTTCTTTTATAAGTTGAGCTAGAAAACTCATTGAATATTGACTGAATTTACCTTGATACTTCATATGTATACCTGTATTATGTGCACTGTTTATCTTGTAAAATGCCGAAATCTTTAGCCTTCCATCAGCTTCAAGCTGCTGCTTCACATTATCACTGTAGTTAATATACATGTCCCTTGGAATCATTATTATCTTCATTTTCTTATTTTCTTTTTCAATACTGATTATTCCAATAGTATCGTAGAGCCCTGCAATTTTATCTTCTCCAACTATTAGAATATTCTTGCTACCATTTTCAACAAGCTTTTGATTATACTTTTGTCCTTGTGTAACTCCAATAGACTCAGTTTGTACTGGTGTATTTGGATTTGCAGAAGGCATTGGTGTAATTATAACGGGAACTGGTGTCGCTGTAACAGCTATAGTAACAACAGCTTTTGCTTTAGGTTTTGTCATTGTATAAAACCCTAGTCCCGCAAAAAAAACAAATGCTCCAAGAATCAATCCAGAAATAATTATCAAAATATAATTTAACGTCTTATTCATTATTTTCAAATCCTTTTAGATATAAATTTACCTCTTTTAGTATAGAATAAAATCAAGAATTAGTTTTGTCAACGATTTTCTAAATTCTTGCGGCTCTGCAGATGTATGGTGTATAATAAAACGTATATGATTTTGAATTTACTTTAAAAGGAGTATCAAATGAAAATCAACCCTATAAACAAGCTTAAGTTATATGGTTTTAATAATCTGACAAAAACTCTAAGTTTTAATATTTATGATATATGTTATGCTAAAACAGTAAAAAACAGGATTAACTATATTGAATATATTGATGAACAATACAATGCTGAAAGATTGACACATATCCTAAATAGTGTTGCAGAAATTATCGGTGCAAACATTTTAAATATAGCCAAACAAGACTATGACCCTCAAGGAGCTAGTGTTACAATGCTTATTTCCGAGGATAAAACTAATTCAACAAGGATTATTACTGATGTAGGAAGCGAATCTCCAGGTCCTCTACCAGAAGCTGTTGTAGCACACCTTGATAAAAGTCATATCACAGTCCATACATATCCCGAAAGTCATCCCGATAAAGGTATAAGCACATTCAGGGCTGATATAGATGTTTCGACATGCGGTGAGATTTCTCCTTTAAAAGCATTAAATTTTCTTATTCATAGCTTTAATTCTGATATAGTTACCATTGATTACAGAGTTCGTGGCTTCACCCGAGACATTAAGGGTAAGAAGTTATTTACTGATCATAAGATAAACTCAATTCAAAACTATATTCAGCCAGAAACAAGAAACCTTTATCATTTGGTTGACGTTAATGTTTATCAAGAAAACATTTTTCATACAAAAATGCTCTTAAAAGAATTCGATCTAAATAATTATCTATTCGGTACAACTAAAAAAGAACTTCTTCTAAATGAAAAGGAAAAAATTGAAGAAAAACTAAAGAAAGAAATGGCTGAGATTTTTTACGGAAGAAACATTCCCAATATATGAGAAGACATGAACAAAAACACGAAAAGTGTTTTTGTTTCCTATGTAACTTGTCGTTAGAAATTATGGGCACCATAATTTCTAAGACATAATAAAGGAGAGCTATGCTCCCCTTCTTTTTACCATTGACTATTGTAATTTCTAGAGCCGGATCTCCCGCCTCCACCGAAATTATTTCTCTGTGACTTTTTTGCCTTCCTGCATGTCGGACATCTTTGTGGTTCGTTTTGGAATCCTTTTTCCTTATAGAATTCCTGTTCTCCCTCTGTGAAAACAAACTCCGAGTTACAGTCTTTACAGATTAAATTCTTGTCTGCCATTAAAATTTCCTCCTTAATTTTTTGGATTTAACGGATTCTGACAGTTCTCTCCAGAGAATTAAGGAGGGCAAATGTCTGAATTAGAATTAAATCTCAATCATTGATAGACTTACATTAATATTATACCATTTTTAAATTAAATATTCAAGTCAATATTTTACATTTTAATTTATTACTGTAATATTATACCAAGTTTTTAATTTATCGTTCGACTAAGATTTTGCTCTGCAAAAATAAAATTAATGATGTATTTAGTAAAAGACCTGATATAATATATATTGAATATTTGGGCAGATTTAATATATTAACTTGTGACGAGGTAAACGAAATGCTAAAAACGTATATTTACATATGTATTGGTGGATCTATTGGCGCGATGTCTAGATACCTTCTATCAAACTTCCATCTAATTGATAGTGGGGATAATTTCCCAGTCAATACTTTATTAATTAATATTTCAGGATGCTTTTTTATAACTTTTTTCATAAAACTTACATCTAAATTTGCTCTATCAAATCAAAATGTACACAAGGCAGTAACCGTCGGTTTTTTAGGTGCATTTACCACTTATTCAACTTTCTGCAAAGAAACAGTCAACCTTGCTTCTTCTTCACTGCTTTTATCCTTTGTATATGTTTTTCTGTCTGTATTTTTAGGAGTATTAGCTTCAACAATAGGCTCTTTTTGTGCATCAGCCATTAAGATGATTCCAAAATAACAAAAACACTTTAACTTATAAAGTAACAATAATGAAGGAGATGTAAAATAATTGAATATTTTATATGTTTGTATAGGTGGTGCTTTAGGTAGTCTAGCAAGATTTTTAATCCAAGATACTTTGACTAAAAAGTATAAAAAGCCTTTTCCTTTATCTACTTTTATTATTAATATATCTGGCTCCTTCTTATTGGGTTTGACAAGCTCATGTAATCTAAACAACGAGCTTAAGCTTTTAATTTCAATAGGTTTTCTAGGTGGATTTACTACTTTCTCAACTTTTATGAATGAGAACTATAATCTGTTATATTCTAAAAAATCTATTATTTCACTTATTTACATATCACTTTCGATATTTTTAGGAATTGTTGGCTATATATTTGGTAGCAAATTTTAATAATACAGTAAATACTTATAAAAACCTCCATCTAATACTTTAAAATTTATATTTTGTATTATATAATCTTATTATAAAAAATAGAAAATAGAAAAAGGGGGTTGTTTTATGAGGTTTACAAAATTTATTGTTTTACTTGTAGTATCCTTACTTATTTTTAGCAGTAACTGTTTTACTTTGCTTTCAAATGCTTCACCCAAAGTTGTTATTGGTGATATCGACAATGACAATTATTTCAACTCAAATGATTATTCTCTCTTGAGACGGTATCTTCTTGAAATGGTTGATGAGAGCGTGTTATCTGAAAAGGGAGATGTTGATGGTAACGGCAAATTCGACTCAGATGACTATTCTTGGATGAAACAACACTTACTTGGATTGATTGAAAAATTCCCACGTGAGCTTTCAAGTCAATCTACTTCAACACCTGTACCAGCCACTCCAACTACTAAGATAACTCCAACAACAGTTCCAACTTCGGAGAAGGGCGGATCTATTCGTCTTGATCTTGATAAAACAATCTCAAATGTTGGAGATATAGTTAAGGCTACCATATCTATTAGTGATGTAGAAAATTTCGCAGGTTTTCAAACAATTATTAAATATGATCCTTTAGTTCTTTGTCCTATTGATCTAGATGGTAATAATTACACTGAAGGTACCAGCCCTGAGAATGGTGTTTTACTAAACAAAATAAAGTATCAACCAACTTCAATGGCATCTCATGATTTATCAAATGGTATTTTAAATTTTGGTCGTTCATATATGGCTTTACAAAAATACAAAAACGATAAAGTTTATGAAACAACTGGTTCTATAGCAATAATATGTTTTAAAGTTATAAGTACAAAAACAGCTTCAGTTTTGTTTACGGAATTTGAGGCGTTCCCTAAGCCAAACACTGGAGTAATGCTATTTGACTATGATGGAAATATGATTACTAATTTCTCTATTATCCAAGCAATTGCTAATCTTAAGAACTCTAGTGGCGATATTGATAATAATGGTGTTGTTGATAAAAATGATGTTGATTCAATCAACGAATTATTACAAAAACTTTTACCTGAGCTAAAAAATGCTAGTTCCGCTGATGTTAATGGTGATGGTAAGTTTACAATTGATGATTTGGTACTCTTACAGAGTATGGTAAATGGAGTATCACCTAGCACAGAATCTAGTCCTGCGCCAACACCAACACCAACTATTAATCAAACTTCAACTCCAACTTGTACAATACCAACAACTTGTAGACAAGAATTTATACTCTCCACAGATAAATCATATGTTAAACCAGGAGATATTGTTACTTCAAAAATTAGCATCTCAAACATTAATAACTTCGCTGGATATCAAGTAGCGTTAAAATATGATCCATATCTATTAAAACCATTTATTTATGACGGTGGTGAGAAGATTCCATATGATTCTGAAACCATACCAGTAGCCACTGGCTTAAAAAACAAAAAATATGTTCCAATTGATATGGCTTATAATGACCTTTCAAACGGAATTTTAAAATTTGGCAGGGCATATATGTCACTTGCTTCATATAAAGCTTCTGGCGTGCCAGAAACAAACCAAGATCTTTGTGTTATAGCATTTGAGGCTATAGGCGAAGGAAGTGTCAATCTTCATTTCCAAAAAGTAGCTGAAATTTATGATCCTGATGGTGTTTTAGTATTTGATTGGGATGGAGCAGAAATTAAAGACGTCATTGTTAAGTATGACTCAAATTTCACACAAATCCCAACCGATTTAACACCAACTCCTACACCAACTAGTAGTCTTCAAAGCAAACTTTCAATAAACGTACCTGATTCAAAATATACAGTTGGAGATATCATAAAAGCTAGTATTGACGTTAGTGTAGACTCCATAGCTGGGTACCAAGTGAATTTAAAATACGATCCTACTGTATTAGAGCCTCAATATTTTAATGGTTCAACTTATGTGCCATATAAAGAAAACACAATACCTAATTCTGGAACACTCTTTATGCAATCAAAATATGGTACAAATGCAAATGCTGATAATGATTTGAAAAATGGTTATCTGAATTTTAGTAACGGATATTTAGACTTACCATTATATCAAAAATCATCCACTTACGATAAAACAGGTTCAATCGCTCTAGTCTATTTCAAAGTCCTTAAAGAATCACCAACTGAGATTTCTTTTGAAGACTGCCCTTCATTGCCTGGTGCTAATAAAGGTACATTATTATTTGATAAAGATGCTAACAGAATTATTGATTATTCAATATCTACAGAAAGTGTTAATTCTTCAAAAATTCCTACTCTTAGCCTTTTAGTTGATACAACTGAAGCTAATGTTGGAGAATATATTAATGCTACTTTAGCTATTAAGGATGTTGAAAACTTCCAAGGTTATCAAGCAAGTTTAAAGTATGATCCATCAGTATTACAGCCAGTTTTTTTAAACGGCGAATCATTTGAACCATACATATCAAATACTGCACCTGAACGCGGAAACTTACTTTGGCAAAACTTTTCACCAATTGTAATGGCCTATAACGATTTGGAAAAAGGAATATTAACCTTTGGAAGGCTCTACATAAACAGACCACTACTATCTTCATCAGGACTACAAGAATCCTCTGGCACTTTAGCTACTACATATTTCAAAGTACTAAAAAAAGCTCCAACAGAAATAAGCATAATAAACTATGATGACGATTCTAAAAGTGATTCAACTATGCTTTTTGATTATACAAAAGAAGAGTTCGGATACTTTGAAGTAGCACCTTCAAAAGTAACTATAAACCCATTACCAATAGAAAAGGGAACCTTTTATCTTACCTTAGATAAAAAAAATGCAACTAAAAAGGGTGATATAATAAAATATACTTTGGGAGTAGAAAATATAAAAAATTTAGCTGGATACGACGTAAATATTAAATATGATCCGACAGTTTTAATGCCTGTATTAAAAGACGGTTCTGTATATGATAAATCAACAACACCAGAAATGGGAAGCTTAATAGCCAATAAAAAGTTCTCTCCATTTGATGTGGCGAATAATGACCTACGTAAAGGCACCCTTTATTTCGGAAGATGTTACATGTTTCTTGACCAGTTTAGAAACTCAGCAAATCAAGAGACAACAGGAACACTTGCACAGCTTTATTTCAAGGTTTTAAAAACCACTCACCCAGTTGTTGATTTTACAGATATTAATAATTTAGAAAACGGTGTTTCTTTGTACGACTCGAATGGCAACCTAATAAAAGGCTATGATATTCGGAAATAAAAATTAATTATGCCTTAATAATTCATAGAATTTCGCAAATAATCACAAGGTGCAAAAACTCCTTGTGATTATTTTTTTGAGAAACTTAAAAAGTATTGTTTGAATATTGATTTAATGATAATATTTAAAATGTATAGCTTAGCTTTTATACACACTAAATATTTATAAAGGGGAAATGACCATGAAAAACAGCAAAAAAATTGTCTTACTATTAGTACTATCATTACTAATATCATTATTTTCAACCGTAATATATGCTGACTCAGATTCATATATAACAGTTGAGTATGACAAAACAGAAGCAAAAGTTGGAGAGGTAATCAAAGCATCAGTAGTAATTAATAACCTAGATAAATTTGGCGGATTTCAAGTTTGTTTAAGATACAACCCTGAAGTATTCGACATCATTGATCCAGAATCAGGTACACCATTCTCAAAGACAACTATTCCTTCAGGCGGAACAATTATGGTGAATTCCGAGTATTCTCCTATTCCTATGGCAACTAATGATACCTCAAATGGTTTAATTAACTTTGGAAGAGCATACATGAATCTTATTGGGTACAGAAATAAGGGAAAAGCTGAATCAACTGGAGTACTTGGTGTAATAGGTTTAAAAGTAAAAAAGGAAGCCTCATCTGAACTTCTTTTTGACGATCTTGGTACATTACCTGGTTCAACAAAAGGAACAATGATCTTTGATTGGGATGGAAATATTGTTAAAAACTATGACATAAAAACGCCTACAAAAATTAATCCATCTAGTAGTCCTATTCCATTACCTTCTTATAAGCCATCAACTAACAATAATTCTGTAAGTTCACCTGCTGATGCGAAATCTTCAGACGCAGCAAAATCCTCAGATGAAAACACTTCAATATCTTCTCCTGAGGCATCAAAATCAATATCAGCGGATTCATCAAAATCAGAAAATACAGATACAACAAAAAAGAGTGTTTCAACTTCAAAGAATAAACTCTTTTTGGCTATTATAGCATTAGCAGTAGTTGTAATTCTAATACCAGTTCTTTTTATTATATATTTGAAAAGAAAAAAATAGAACCATAGAATTCAGAATCCAGGATGCAAAGAAGCTGTTAAACTTTCAAAACCTAGTTTAACAGCTTCTTTTTTTGTTTTTCCGTAATCTTTACAATCAAAAATGAACTTCGAATTCTACACTCTTTTTAGGGCATATTAGCACATTACTCTTCAGGGTAATTTTCTCTCTTTGAGTATTTGGTGTGGAGTAATTCATGAGCTTTATGACTTCCAGGCTCCTTGAAAAACTCATCATATAACATCTTTATTTTTGGATTTTCATGAGATTTTCTTATAGGAAGCTCTCTGTCCTCTTCATATATAGCTTTCGCTCTTTCTTCTCTCAAATCGATCCAGCTTCTTACATTAGATGGCTGTATTGGCTGGCCTCCGCCGTTAACACATCCACCTGGACAAGCCATAATCTCAATAAAATGATACTCTGCTTCGCCACCATTTACCATATCTAAGAGCTTTCTAGCATTTCCGAGACCACTGGCAACAGCAGCCTTGATCTTGAGTCCGCCTGCTTCTACAACTGCTTCCTTAATACCTTCAACACCTCTTACAGCAGTATACTCTATCTGGTCTGAAGGCTTACCATTTAAAATTTCAGTTACAGTTCTTAAAGCCGCTTCCATAACTCCACCAGTTGCTCCGAAAATAACAGCAGCTCCTGTTGCTTCACCCATAGGATCATCGAATTGTCTTTCTGGAAGCTCTTTAAAGTCAATAGCTGCTTCTTTAATCATCTTTGCAAGCTCTCTTGTAGTCAGAACCACATCAACATCTGCATAACCAGTTGATGACATTTCTGGTCTCTGAGCTTCAAACTTTTTAGCAGTACATGGCATTATTGATACAACAAATATTTTTGATGGATCTATTCCCATTTTTTCAGCATAGTAAGACTTCAAAACAGCACCAAACATCTCGTGTGGTGATTTACACGAGGACAGATTTTCCAAAAACTCTGGATAATTGTGCTCACAGAACTTTATCCAACCAGGGCTACATGAAGTAATAAGTGGCAGCTTGCCTCCGTTTTTGATTCTGTTTAAAAGCTCTGTTCCCTCTTCCATAATGGTGAGGTCAGCCGCTGTATCAGTATCAAAAACCTTTGCGAAGCCGAGTCTTCTCAAAGCTGCAATCATGTTGCTTGTAGCTCTTGTTCCAATAGGCATACCGAACTCTTCACCTATTGCGACTCTGACAGCAGGGGCTGTTTGAACAACAACATGAAGATCTTTATTTGCGAGTGCATCCCAAACCTTATCAGTATCATCCTTTTCTCTCAATGCCCCAACTGGACAAACGTTAATACATTGACCACACATTGCACAAGGTACTTCATTAAGTGACTTGTTGAATGCAGATGATACAACTGTATTAAAACCTCTTTCGTTTGTATCAATAACAGAGACACTCTGAACATTTTTACACATACTTACGCAGCGTCTGCACAATACACATTTATTTGGATCCCTTACAATTGAAGGTGATAAATTATCAATTGGCATGCTTTGGGATTGACCTTCAAATCTTATGTCCTTTATATTTAAATCCTCTGCAAGCTTTTGAAGCTCACAGTTTCTGCTTCTGTTACATGTAAGACATTTCCTGTCATGATTCGATAAAATCAGCTCTAATGTAACCTTCCTTGCCTCACGAACTGAAGGCGTCTGAGTATTTATAACTAATCCTTCTGAAACAGGATATACACATGCAGCCTGTAAGCTTCTTGCTCCTTGTATTTCAACAAGACACATTCTGCATGCACCAATCTCATTTATTTCCTTGAGGAAGCAAAGTGTTGGTATATCAATGTTAGCAAATCTTGCTGCCTCCAATACTGTATAACTTTTTGGAACTTGAATCTTCCTAGTATCTATCGTAATGTTTACCATTTCCATCATTAACACTCTCCTTCCCTCTAAACATTCTTAAATACGGCTTTAAATGGACATTTTTCCATACAAGCACCACATTTTACACATTTGTCGTTATCTATAACATAAGGAACCTTCTTTTCACCGCTTATACAGCCAACTGGACAAGCTTTTGCACAGATTCCGCAGCTTTTACATCTTTCTGCGCTAATAACGTACTGCATCATTGACTTACAAACACCTGCAGGACATTTTTTATCATTAACATGTGCAAGGTACTCATCCTTAAAGTACTTCATAGTACTTAATACTGGATTTGGAGCAGTCTGACCCAATCCACAAAGAGCAGCTGCCTTTATGTTTTTAGCGAGTATTTCGAGCTTTGTCAAATCTTCTTCGCATCCCTTGCCTTCAGTGATTCTCTCAAGGATTTCGAGCATTCTCTTTGTTCCTATACGGCAAGGCGGACATTTACCACATGACTCATCAACTGTGAACTCAAGGAAAAACTTCGCTATGTCAACCATACATGTATCCTCATCCATGACGATAAGACCGCCTGATCCCATCATTGATCCTAACTGGATGAGTGTGTCATATTCAATAGGTGTATCAATATGACTAGCTGGAATACAGCCGCCTGAAGGTCCACCAGTCTGAGCTGCCTTAAACTTTTTGCCGTTTGGTATGCCTCCACCAATATCATAAACAACTTCTTTTAATGTAGTTCCCATTGGAACTTCAACAAGACCAGTATTGTTAATGTTACCACCAACAGCAAAAACCTTTGTTCCTTTACTCTTTTCAGTCCCTATACCTGCAAACCATTCTGCACCCTTTAAAATAATCTGTGGGATGTTTGCATATGTTTCAACGTTATTTAAGAGTGTAGGCTTATTCCATAAACCCTTTATTGCTGGGAATGGAGGTCTTGGTCTTGGCTCTCCTCTTCTACCTTCTATTGATGTCAACAATGCAGTTTCTTCTCCACACACGAAAGCTCCTGCACCTAATCTTATTTCAATGTCAAAACTAAAATCTGTTCCAAATATATTTTTACCTAGCAAGCCATACTCTCTTGCCTGAGATATTGCAATATTAAGACGCTTGACAGCTATTGGATACTCTGCTCTAACATAAATATAGCCCTGGTTTGCTCCTATAGCATAACCGGCTATAGCCATAGCTTCTAATAATGAATGCGGATCTCCTTCAAGAACACTTCTGTCCATAAAAGCTCCAGGGTCTCCTTCGTCAGCGTTACAAGCAACATATTTCTGGTCATCCTTAGCTTTTGCAGTAAAATCCCACTTAGTTCCTGTTGGGAATCCCCCGCCCCCTCTTCCTCTGAGGCCTGAACTTTTAACAGTATTTACAACTTCTTCAGGTGTCATTTCTGTCAAAACCTTTGCTAAAGCTTTGTAACCATCAAATGCTATATATTCTTCAATAACTTCAGGATTTATTACACCGCAGTTTCTTAATGCTATTCTCATCTGCTTCTTGAAGAACTCTGTACTATCTAAAGATGCATCTTCGTTTTGATCTTTATCTGAACCTTCAAGTAATCTTTTTACTATTCTTCCTTTCAAAAGGTGCTCTTCTACGATTTCCTTTATATCTTCTACTTTGACCATTGTATACATACATCCCTCAGGATATACTATAATTATAGGTCCTTTTGCACAAAGTCCAAAGCAACCAGTTTTAACAACCTTAACTTCGCTTTGCAAGTTATTATTATTTAATTGAGCTTCAAACTCACTCATTATTCTTTCGGAATTTGACGAAACACATCCTGTACCACCACATACAAGAATATGTGCTCTATATATTTGCATCTAACTCCCCCCTTATTTCTTGTCCTCATAACTGATAGTATACTCAAGACATGCTCTTCCATTTATGATATGCTCTGCAACAACTCTAACAGCCTTTTCTGGTGTCATGTTAACATAAGTTACTTTGTTTCCATTTGGCTCTATAACGTCAACTACTGGCTCTAATCTACAAACACCTATACAACCTGTCATTGTTACATTTGAATTGCTGATATTTCGTTTACTCAGTTCTTCAACAAAAGCAGTCATAACTGGTCTTGCTCCAGCGGCAATTCCGCATGTTGCCATACCTACAACTACTCTATATCCATCAGCATTAGTTCTTAAACTTATTTTTTCCAAGGTCTTTTTTCTTATTTCTTCTAATTCAGCTACTGACTTCATTTAATACACCTCCAAATATAACCTTTATTCCCTCTTCCAAATAACCTCTTATCCATTCTAGAACTTCATACTCACTTATTGAGACCCCACCTAATAGGTTAGTAACTTCATCTGTTCTAAAACTGAAATGATTTGAACCACATTCAAGAATCAAATCAAGCCCAATTCCTTCGTTTCCTATCAAAATGCTTATTATAGTATCAGTAATACTTCCAAGAGGTGGTCTGTCAATGTTATTCACCTTAAAGGTAGCCTCAACTATTGTTCCACTCCCTTTTTTAGAACTTATATTAAAAGTTCCTCCACATCTTTCGGCTGAAAACTTAAAAAGGGGAATCCCCAATCCAACCCGTCTTGTTGTCCTCGTAGTGGTAAATGGATCAATAACTTTTTTCAAAAACTCTTCATCCATTCCTCTTCCATTGTCAGTGATACAAACTCTTAAATCCTCGCGCTCATTTAAAACAGATATCATTATATCTATTTTTGAAGCATTTGCTGTCAATGAATTTTGAACTATATCCATAAGATGCAGAGACAAATCTCTCATTTATACCTTCCTAATTTTCTATTCCTTGTATTTCTCAAGAATACCTTCTATCTCATCTGGAGTAAGTCTTCCATAAACATCGCTATTTATCATCATAACTGGAGCTAAACCGCAAGCACCGATACATCTGCATGCTTCTAAAGAAAACTTTCCATCATCAGTGCACTTGCCAACTTCTACTCCAAGTTTTTCTTTGAGCTTTTCTAAAATTATTCCTGCACCCTTTACATAGCATGCGGTTCCCATACAAAGCTGAATATTATACTTGCCTTTTGGCTCTAATGAAAACTGTGTGTAAAAAGTAACAACACCATAAATTTCTGCAAGCGGAACATTTAAGCCCTCAGAAATTATCTTTTGGACATTCATTGGTAAATACCCGTATAGCTCTTGTGCTTCATGAAGTACAGGTATTAACGCACCCTGGGTATCCTTGTATTTGTCAATAATCTGCTTAAGACCAACTTCTCTTTCATCTACAGTCCCACCACAGCAGCATTTCTTTGTACTCATTAAAAATTTCCCTCCCTTATTTTTATAACACTGTTAAAAAATTAACATCATTCGTTAATATTATAACAAAGTATATTTATTAATTCAATATACTTAGGTTATTTTTATGGCTATTTTTATGCATTCTAAAGCAATTATTTGTTTTTCAAATGTGCTATCAAGCAATCGGCACTTCGCTCTTCTAAATCGAGAAAAGACTCCCTTTCAAGGATATTCCCTAAATAATGAGCATCTGAGGATCTTAAGAGATTATAATTTTCAATCTCTGGGTATCTATCTTTTAACCCTCCAATATCACATTGCTTTGAAATCTCAATGTATTTAAAATCTAGATTTTGAGGTATAGCCCCGAGATTTGATAAAATACTGTATGAGCTTCTGTCAACATGCGCAGGTGCTAACACTCCATCTAAACCGTTTACAAATGTATATAAATCATTAACAGAGATTCCAGTTGCATTTAGAAGAATCTTATCCACAACACCTGTTTCTTCATCATATTCATTGAGAACCGATTGCCTTCCGAATATTTCCTCCCTGTTTTTTATTGGCGGCAATAATTCATACACTAGGCTTTGAAGCTTCAATACACTTTCAAGATCCTTAAACATGCACAGCACATGAATTTCTTCCATGGTTTCAATTTCCATGCCTGGAATAACTAAAATATCCTTGTTTTTCGCACACTTTAATACTGCCTCAATATTTTCAGCTGAGTTATGATCAGTTACTGAAATAATATCAAGCTCCTTTAATATGGACATATTGATGATATTGTTAGGTGTCATTGACTCATCTGAACAAGGTGAAAGAGCTGAATGAATATGAAGATCATAGTATAAGTTCATATTGCCCTCCCTCAATAAGTTGTAGGATTATCCCTTACCTATACCATATCCGTATGCCTTTGAGCATATTTCATACGCACTTAATTCAGAGCTAAGTATTACAATTCCTTCCTCTTCAGCTCTTTTTATTGTCTCAGATTCTACATTTATGTTCTCTGGAATGATTATACATGATACCTCTGTTAAAAGCGCAACTGCTATTATATTTATATTAGTATGCACAGTTATCCAGGCTGTTCCTTTATCAGCTTTTGACATCACCCAACTCAACAGATCACAAACATAAACACCTGACAATTGTTTGTCAGATTTTTCTTTCCCTACCAGTACACTCATTCCGCATTTTTTAGCGAATTCATTTACTTTCATTTTGATCCTCTCCATTTCGACTAGTGCTTCTGTCCATAACTGGTGGCTTAATTGCTTCGAGTTCCATCATTTGAAAAGCCAAGTCTCTAACTCTTTCTCGCAATTTAAAAATACAGTCTGTTTCGTTTGCAATTTCCCTTACAATGTCTTCAGCTAGTGCTCTACAAGTAGGTGCACCACATGAACCACAATCAAGACCTGGCAACTCAGAAACGATGTTCTCCAAGTCCTCTAACATTTTCATTGCTTTCTCTATATCATTATCAAGCTTCAGCACTGACTTATATTGTACATCATTTGTCCAAACCAGATTATCATATGTCTCCTGATGTTCATCTAGCTTTTGAGGTATCTTCCTTGCTTCATCAATATGCTTTTTCAATCTAGTTTTTGCAACATATGAGTTTTCAATTGTCAGAGGACCTCCTAAACATCCACCTTTGCATGCTAATGCCTCGATAAAAATAACATCTTCAAGTCTGTCTTTCTCTACTTCCTCCAAAATTGTAATAACTTCACGTATTCCATCAACCGCTAGATATGATTCCGTTCCAAGTGCTAAGCTCTCTCCTCCAGAGTTTGCCCAGCCAATACCTTCATGTCCAGCTATCATGAGCTCCTCACTGTTTTTAGATCTCATAAGGTTGTTCAATATACTCAAATACACATCTTTTATAGAAATAACCCCGCTGACAGAAGAATGCTCTCTCTCATAAGGGGCTTTGACACTAGTCATTTTTGCCGCACAAGGAGTTATAAAAAACACTCCAATATCAGAATTATCAAGCCCTTCTCTTTTTGCGATATTTTTACGGACAATCTTTGCTGCTACCTCCATAGGTGATTCGAGCTTTAATATATTATCTATCAGATTCGGAAATCTTACCTGTATCAATCTGACTACAGCAGGACATGCCGATGAAATCACAGGCATATTATTTCCTTTCTGCATAAGAAGCTCTTTTGTAGCTCTGCTTATGATTTCTGCGGCTTTTGCCACCTCATAAACTTCATCAAACCCTATCAATTTTAAAGCTGTAAGAATATGATTTCTTGAGTATACACTCTTGAACTGACCATATAACGATGGCGCAGGAATAACAACTTTATATTTATAAAGCTTAATCATCTCTATAGAATCAGTAATTGCATTCTTTGCATGATGAGGACATACCCTTATACATTCTCCACAATCAATACATCGCTCATCTATTATCCTAGCCTTACCTTTTCTGACTCGGATAGCCTCCGTAGGACACCTCTTAATACAATTGGTACAACCTTTGCATTTCTCTTCATCTAGTGTAACAGAATGGAAATACACCCCCATCTATATCCCCCCTCTACAATAGGAATAAAAGAATACCCCTCAAAATACCTTATATTAGATATACAGTAATCGTAACCTTTGTGCCTTTCCCTACTTCTGAATCAATTTCCAGATTATCAGCATACCTTTTCATGTTCGGAAGTCCCATTCCTGCTCCAAATCCCATATCTCTTATATGATCAGGTGCAGTAGTATATCCCTCTTGCATTGCTAACTCGATATTTGGTATGCCAGGTCCATTATCACATATTTCAATAACAACCCTATCCGTCCATATCTTTATATGTGCAAAACCTCCGCCTGCATGAATTACTGCATTGATTTCTCCTTCATACATGGCTATCGCTGCCTTTTTTACAATCTTCGGATCAACACCTAGTTGATTTAATTTTTTCTTTACATTGCTCGATGCCTCGCCTGCATGCAAAAAGTCATTTGCAGGAATCGAAAAACTAAGTTCTAAAAAACTATTCGGCAAGCGCATCACCTCTTCCCGTTATACCTGCATCATAAAGCTTTCCACAAGCTATAAACATCGGAAGTCTTGTCGTCAACACACTTATTCCCTTTTCTTTTGCAAGATCTAGAATATCTTTTGTCGGTTTTTTGCCTCTTACAAAAATAACAACTTTTATATCCATCATCTCACATGTTCTTATAACCTGTGGGTTAATTAAACCAGTTAGAAGTACAACATTCTCTTTTACAAATGCCATAACATCACTCATTAAATCTGCGCCACATGCAGATAATATCTCCAAATCAACATTTTCACAACATGTTAACAACTCTGCATTAAGTATACTTGACATCTGCGCAACTTTCATACATATACCTCCATCTGTCTTATATTTCTACAATAATACATAAACCCGAATAATCCAATGGTACTTTATACAAAATTCATATGTCTGATTATAACAGACCATTAATTAATAAACAATCCTTACAAATGATTGAAAAACATTCTCTATCACCTAATAAAAACAACTTCCTCCTATAAACTCGCGAACAATAGAGTTAAGAGGAATTTCTCTTGTTTCAATCGAAAGAAAGTTTCCAAGAAATTCAATTAGCCGTTTTGCTTCAGAATATTCAGGTTGTGAGCTTTGAATGTCAGTCAATAAGGTTTCTGCCTGAGTTTTTAATACGCCGAGCTCATATACCATTGCCGAATTAAACATAACATCTGCTTCTTCCTGAAAAGGAAATATATTTTTCTCTTCTCCACGTCTTACTGATGGCCATCTGCTCAATGTACTTGATGCGGTACTCCCTCTAAACTGGAAATCTCGAACCATTCGCCTTATCAATCTTGAATCGGTAGTTGGAATTCTGTTATGTTCATCAATATTCATTGATGTCAAAGCACTTACATATATCTTGAATTTACGTTCTTTTGGAATCAAAGATGTTAATCTCTCATTAAGTCCATGTATTCCTTCTATTATTATCAACTGATCATCTTCAATTTTTAGTTTTCTCCCTATCTTTTCTCTGCATCCGTTCGGGAAATTAAATATAGGAATTTCTACTTCTAATCCTGCTATTAGATCCCTCAACTGCTCATTAAAAAGATCTACATCTATTGCTTCTAGAGCCTCAAAATCAAAATCTCCATGCTCATCCTTTGGAGTATTATCTCTATTTACAAAATAATCGTCAAGTGAAACATTTACAGGCTTCAATCCATTAACCCTCAACTGAATAGATAAGCGTTGGGCAAACGTTGTCTTACCAGATGATGATGGCCCCGAAATAAGAACAACTCTCTTTTTAGTCTCACTGTTTGTTATCATATCTGCAATTTGAGCTATTTTCTTTTCATGAAATGCTTCAGCGATTCTAATAAGATCATTGACCTTGCCGCTTTTTACTATACTGTTCAAATCACCTGTGTTCTCAACTCCTAAAATATTACCCCATCTTTTAAATTCTTTAAATATGGCAAACAACTTTTTTTGTTCGACAAATTCAGGTATTTGGGACGGTTCATCCTTGTAAGGATATAGCATAATTAACCCTGGCGAATAAAATTTCAGCGAAAATGCATTGATATACCCAGTATGCGGTGCCATATAACCATAAAAATAATCATCAATCCCTTCACAGTTATACATAGTCACATATGGCTTGGTTCTATGCTCAACGGCTCTATATCGGTCGTTCCTTCCGTTTAATCTGAACAATTCCTTTGCGTCATCACATGACATAAGCCTTTTAACAAAAGGAATCTTTAGCTTAATAATTTCTTGCATTCTTTTTTCAATTCTTTTAACATCATCTTCGCTTAAGTCTTTCTCTCCCTTAATCTCACAATATACTCCCTTGCTTATCGAGTGAGAAATAACAAGCTTTCTAGTAGGGAATAAATCATTTACTGCTTTAATCAGAATAAAGTGCAAACTTCTTTTATATATTCTAACTCCATCCTCATCTGTCAAGTCTAAAAATTTCACATTACAGCTTTCCATCAGATGGAAGTTCAACTCTTTTACATCATTTTCAACTTTCGCAGCAATTATCTTCGAAACGAACTCATGCTCGTGTTCTTTACTTAACTCTAATAAAGATGTTCCTTCACTTACAGTTTTTTCTTCTCCATTTGGAAATGTTACTTTTATCGTGCTAATATCAACCTCTTTCATGCTTCGTCTCCCCCTTATTATAGATGTATCAATTCTGTATATTTTTGGAGTTATTTTTTGTTATTATTTTATTTGTTATTATTTTATATGATTACAACTCATAAAAGGCTCTATCCACACACTTTGTAATATATTCTACAATACATTTCAAATTCCTTCTTCTTAGGCGATTTCAAAAATTCCCTTGTTTAATTTTTTAAATGCGAAAAGTACTAAGATCAATATTTTTGAAATCGCCAGTTGACCAGTTATTTTGGGAATCAACTTATTATTGTAAACACATTGACTTTTGTTTTTGAGTGCTATAGAATCAAGTAAAAAAATCACTGTTCTGGAGATAAATCTATGGAAATATTAAATACCAATATTGATTATTTTGTTCCTGACGGATCAAGCATTGAAGACGCATTAAAAAGAGCAACACATATGGCAATATCTGCACATCCTGATGATATCGAAATCATGGCATATGATGGAATAATAAACTGCTTCAATTCAAATGACAAATGGTTCCTCGGAGTCATTGTCACTGATGGAGCTGGCAGCTCTAGAAATGGCTTCTATAAAGACTATACTAATGAACAAATGAAAGCTATCAGAAAGCTCGAGCAAAAAAAAGCTGCTTTCGTCGGAGAATATAGTGCTGTTATATTTTTAAACCATTCAAGTGAAGATGCCAAAAACCATTTAGATAAAAATATAGAATCAAATTTGAAGAATATTTTCAGCATGGCACAGCCAAAGTTGGTTTACACTCACACCCCTCTTGACAGCCATTCTACTCATCTTAATGTATCATTAAAAGTAATCAATGCTCTAAGAGAGATTGCTGCTTTGCACCATCTAGAAAAGCTTTATGGCTGTGAAGTATGGCGAGGACTCGATTGGCTAATTGATAGCGATAAAGTAATATTCGACTGCTCATCGAATCCAAATATTTCTTCTGCACTAATCGAAGTATTTGATTCTCAAGTTTCTGGCGGAAAAAGATACGATCTAGCTACACAAGGAAGACGACTTTCAAATGCCACATTCATGTCTTCAAATAAATCCGATTCTCTAAAAAGTGCAATTTATGGAATGGACCTTACTCCACTAATAAAAAACACTGAATTGGATATAAAAGAATATATAAAAGGTTTTATTGATAGATTCGGAAACGAGGTTTTATCAAAATTGTAAGAAGATCCCCAAAACGAGGTTTTTTAAAATGGAGCTCCCTAAATATTTGACAGTTAAATTGTAATACTATAAAATTAATCTGCATCAAAATTAAAATAATTGTTGCAGTAAAAATATTAAACTATTAATCACCTTATGATTGGTGATTTAAGAGAGGTTATAATGCAGGATTTAAAACAAACAATATCAAACGAAGTTGAAAGAAGAAAAACATTTGCAATAATATCCCACCCTGACGCTGGTAAAACTACAATGACTGAAAAGCTACTCCTTTATGGTGGAGCAATACGCCTTGCAGGCTCTGTAAAGTCTCGTAAGACCAATAAGTATGCGGTTTCCGACTGGATGGAAATTGAAAAACAAAGAGGGATCTCAGTAACCTCAAGCGTACTTCAATTCCAATACAACGATTATTGCATAAATATATTAGATACACCAGGCCACCAGGACTTCAGTGAAGATACATATAGGACCCTGGTTGCTGCCGATAGCGCGGTTATGCTTATTGACGGAGCCAAGGGTGTGGAAGAACAGACAATAAAGCTTTTCCATGTATGTAAAATGAGAGGTATTCCAATTTTTACATTTGTAAACAAAATGGATAGAGCCAGCAAAGATCCATTCGAGTTGATGGAAGAAATCGAAAACGTTCTTGGAATTCATTCATATCCGATGAACTGGCCGATTGGTATAGATGGTGATTTTAAAGGAGTATATAATAGAAAGCATTCTCAGATTGAACTCTTTAATGGCGGAGATCATGGACAGTCAATTGTATCCTCCAATGTCGGAAGCGTTAACGATAAGATATTTGCAGAGCTACTTGGGGATCATTATTACAACAAGCTCTGTGAGGATATTGAGCTGTTGAATATGGCAGGAGATGAGTTTGATAAAAAGAAAATAATCTCTGGTGAACTTACACCTATATTCTTTGGCAGCGCCATGACAAACTTTGGTGTTCAACCATTTTTAGAAGAGTTTTTAGAGTTAGCTCCTAAGCCAGGGTTTAAAAAATCATCAATTGGTGATATTGATCCAGACAGCGAGAAATTCTCAGGATTTATATTTAAGATTCAGGCAAATATGAACCCTACACACAGAGACAGGATAGCGTTTTTAAGAATATGCTCTGGTCGATTTACAAAAGGAATGTCCGTTAATCACATTCAGTCCAAAAAAGAAATTCGCTTGTCCCAGCCTACACAGTTTATGGCACAAGAAAGAACAATCGTTGAAGAGGCTTATCCTGGAGATATTATAGGTCTATTCGATCCTGGTATTTTCAACATAGGCGATACATTAAGTGAAGGTAATTCGAAGCTTAAGTATGAAGGAATTCCAATTTTCCCTGCTGAGCACTTTGCAAGGGTTGTTGCAGCAGACTCAATGAAGAGAAAGCAATTCCAAAAAGGTATCAACCAACTCTCGGAGGAAGGTGCAATCCAAACCTTCAAACAAATAGACATTGGTATAGAGGCTTTGATAGTGGGTGCTGTCGGAGCATTGCAGTTTGAAGTATTAGAATATCGATTAAAAGGCGAGTATGGAGTAGACATCAAAATCCAACATCTCCCGTTCAAGTTCGCTCGCTGGCTTGAAGGCGAAGGTGTCGACCCAAGGAAATTAAACCTTACCAGTTCATCAATGATAGTAGAAGATAAAGAAAACAGATATGTAATACTTTTTGAAAATGATTGGTCAATACGCTGGGCCGAAGAACGCAATAAAGATATAAGGCTAGTTGATATAGCGACTCCAATTGGTTGATAGTATATTAAATACATTATTAATCTTACATTTAGCAGATAGATAAATGTAAAAGATTAATTTAATATAGAAAGAATTCAGGATTCAGAATCCTGAATCCTTTTTTATTTTATCTTAAATTTCCTAGACACATAATAAAAAACCCTTCAAAGTATTAACCTTGAAGGGTTTTTGGTGAGCCATCCGCGACTCGAACGCGGGACACCATGATTAAAAGTCATGTGCTCTGCCAACTGAGCTAATGGCCCGAAACAGGGATGGCAGGACTCGAACCTACGGAATGCCAGAGTCAAAGTCTGGTGCCTTACCGACTTGGCTACATCCCTAAATCTTAGAAGTGTGAAGTCGATTCAAATCACTTAAGAAAAATAGCAACTTCTCACCTCTACTTGTGGGGTGAATAATGGGATTCGAACCCACGACCTCCAGGGCCACAACCTGGCACTCTAACCAACTGAGCTATATCCACCATATCAGTACCTGAAAAAAGGCACAAAAATATAATAATTCATACTCAGCATATTGTCAACGTTTTTTTTAATATTTTTTGACCTTTTGAAAAAAAACTTCGTTTTTAAATGATTTTATTGATATTGTCATAAAAGTATTTCTTTTTTTGATAAATAATGTTAAAATGTAGATGAAGTATTTCGACAAATTTATACGAAATACATATTTATAATACATAAGATAAAAGGTGGCAAAATGTTTACGATATTTATTTTAGGTTTGTTAGCAGGAGTTTTTTTCACAGTACTTGCACTACATTTCTTAAGAGTAATCAGCATACGTATTGTAAGAAGGTCAGGAAAAAACAGAGGTCCAAAAGATCCAAAATCACCATATAGCGATATAAACCTTATGGACACAAAGTTTAAAGATTGTGGTTGATAATGATTTACATTACCAACCTAGTCTCTTTTTCGTCATAAATTTTCGAACGATTTAATCATTCATCTATCATTAATGTCTTCAATCCAGATTTTTGCTTCAGCATCACTTGGCATACGCCAATCTCCTCTAGGCGAAAGGCTTATCGTTCCAACTTTCGGTCCATCAGGCAGACATGAACGCTTAAATTGTTGTGCAAAAAATCTCTTTAAGAAAAGCTTTAACCAATACTCAATGGTATCCTGATCATACTTCCCTTCAAAAGCCTGCTTACAAAGAAACACTATTTTCGAAGGTGATGCACCATACCTCAACATATGGTACATATAAAAGTCATGTAGCTCATACGGTCCTATTATATCTTCAGTTTTTTGGTTTATTTTACCCTTTTCGTCAGGTGGAAGAAGCTCTGGACTAATTGGTGTGTCTAAAATCTTATTAAGAACTGTGCTTGTATTTTCTTTAACTACATTATCAGCTACCCATTGTACCAAGAACTTGACTAGAGTCTTTGGAATGCTGCAGTTAACTGAATACATTGACATATGGTCTCCATTATATGTGCACCAACCAAGTGCGAGCTCTGACAAATCTCCTGTGCCTATTACCAGTCCCCCTATTTTATTTGCTATATCCATCAAAATCTGCGTGCGCTCCCTAGCCTGAACATTTTCATATGTTACGTCGTGAATTTCTGCATCGTGTCCGATATCATTAAAATGTTGAATACACGACGGTCTTATGTCTATTTCTCTTATTGACACCTTTAATGACTTCATTAGATCCATTGCATTGGTATATGTTTCATTAGTTGTTCCAAAGCCTGGCATCGTAATAGCATGAATATTTTCAGATGGAATTGCAAGCATTTCAAATGCCTTTGCTGTAACAAGTAAAGCTAAAGTAGAATCAAGGCCTCCAGAAATCCCCAATACAACATTCTTTACTCCAGTGTGAGTAAGTCTTTTTGCAAGCCCCGAGGTTTGAATCGCAAATATTTCTTTACATCTTTTATCCCTTGTACCTATATCAGAAGGAACAAACGGATGAGGATCAATATACCTTTCAAGCTTATCAATTTTTGATGTCTTCAACTCGAAAGGAATCTTCCTAAACTTCTTTTGAATCGAAGACTCCATAAAGCTTGTATTTTTAACCCTATCATTATTAAGCTTTTGAATATCTATTTCACACGAAATCAATTGTCCTTCCCTTTTAAACCTTTCAGTTTCAGAGAATATTGCTCCATTTTCAGCAATTATAGAATGTCCACCAAACACAACATCTGTTGTCGACTCGTGAAAACCACTTGAAGCATAAATATATCCAGCAATACATTTTGCTGATTGCTGTCTTATCAATTCTTTTCTATATTCACTCTTCCCGATTATTTCGTTGCTTGCTGACAAATTAAACAAAAGAGTGGCCCCAGATAGTGACTGATACGAACTAGGCGGTATTGGAACCCACAAGTCCTCACAAATCTCAATTCCAAAACACGCACCTTTAAAATTTGTAGCTTCAAACAACAAATCTGTACCGAAAGGTATCTCCTCAGCTCCAAATAGGCGCACTGAATCGCTTAACGCTTTACTCCCTGAAGCAAACCATCTTTCCTCGTAAAACTCTTTATATCCAGGAATATAAGTCTTAGGGACTATCCCTAGTACTTTTCCCTCCTTTATAACAACTCCACAGTTAAATATTTGACTGTCCACATATAAAGGCATTCCGATAATAGCAATTATATGAGAATCAGCAGTTGACTTAATTATATTGTGAAGACATTCAACAGATTGCTCTAACAAAACTTGCTGATGGAATAAATCTCCACATGTATAAGAAGTAACTGACATCTCTGGGAATACAACTATCTGGCATCCTCTTCTATCAGCTTCTGCTATATATTCAATTATTTTAGCTGTATTAAAACCCAGTTCGCCGACTTTAATTTCAGGAACTGCAGCCGCTACTTTAATAAATCCATTATTCATATGCATCTCCCTATCCAATGATTATTCATAATAAGTTTAGCACACCACTCAAAAAGCAGCAATCCTAAGCAGGAAAGAAAGGTAAGAAATGTTAATCGATGTTGCAATATTAAATGTTTATTGCAAAATAAATATAATCAAATTATACTTTTTATTATATTAATCTTACATTGCTACGAGGTATTAAAAATGTCATTCGTAAAAACGCCGAATCTTCCTGCATCCAAAGTAAAATTCATTATTATTGATGGAAGAATCAGCAAAACAACCGAGCTCAATTTGGCAAATATGGGTATAACACCTATAAAAACACTTATTCACAAAGGTCTCTATGATTCAGTATCTTTTCATCCTGACATGATGCTACACCATATCGGAGACAATAGAATTGTTTATGCACCAGATATTGATCCAACGCTTCTTACTCAATTGACATGTTTGGGATTTGATATGATCAAAGGTATGACTTATTTGTCGAGCTCATATCCAAATAACATTGCATACAATGCTGCTAGAATCGGTAAATATGTTGTTCACAATTTCAAATACACTGACCCTATATTAAAAAAGCAACTTGAATCCGATGACTTAGAATTTATAGATGTTAAACAAGGATATACAAAATGTTCCATTTGCATTCTGACTCATACGGCTGTCATTACATCAGATAAAGGAATTGAGAAATCTCTTTCTAAAAACAATTTAGATGTTCTGTTAATCGAGCCTGACAACAATATCCTTTTACCAGGACTTGATCTTGGATTCATAGGCGGCTGCACAGGCAAATCAGACGCAAAAACTCTATTAATAAACGGAGACCTATCCATGCTCAAATCCTGCAACGAGATTCGTAGCTTTGCAAAAAAACATGGCGTATATATCAAAAGCCTTTCAGAACAAAATCCAATCGACATCGGCTCAATATTACCAATTTTTGAGAGCTAATTGATAAAACTAAACTTAAATGGTATTATAAAATTGTTGTTCAATAAATTTAAATAATCTTACTATTAAATACATTATCAAGGAGCAATTTTTATATGGGAAAAGAAATAGAAAGAAAGTTTTTAGTTAAAAGTTTTGAATACAGAGATCTATCTGAAAGTACTTTTTATAAACAAGGATATATTTGCGATATTCCAGGAAAAGTAGTTCGAGTAAGAATAGCTGGCACTATAGGATATATTACAATAAAAGGCCAACACGTTGGCATTGAAAGACTTGAATACGAATATGAAATACCATTGACCGATGCAAACGAGTTATTGGAGAATCTTTGTATCAAACCACTAATTGAGAAAAGACGTTATAAGGTCAACTTCAATAACTTTATATGGGAAGTTGATGAATTCTTTGGCTTAAACAACAACCTGATAATTGCGGAAATAGAATTAAATCATGCTGATCAACAGTTTGATATACCATCATGGATAGGCGAAGAAGTAACGAATGATTCACGTTATCATAATTCAAACCTTGTGAAAAACCCATATTGTCTTTGGTAATTCCATAAAACAACTGGTGAACTAGCGATTTCAAAAATACTGATTTTAGTTCTTTTCACCATTTATAATTGAACAAAGAATTTTTTGAAATCGCCTAAATCAATGGTTATTTATATCTAATATCAATAAATGTATTTTAAACAGAATAGTTTTATGTTACAATAAAATTAAAATTAAATATTTTTTGTATAGTTTTTGGAAATAGCGGGGAAGGTTATATTAGTTCATGTTACATGACTACTGTTATACGTATTCGATACAAGTTACGTCATACTATCTTATTTATTTCATTGCAGTTTTCCTTATCACACACTAAACACTTTCAGGGAATCCCCTACTCCATTTTATTATATTTTCACTATCTGTATTGTTAAATGCATGATTGTGTATTTTGTCCATAATTATACTTTGAATAAGGGAAGGATTGATTATCTATGTAAACGCACTCCATTACATAGTATTTAGAGTTCAAATACTCTTTTATGAAATAATCAAATCCTCTTTTATAAATATATTTAAACTTTTTTTATATTATCTTTATATACCGATAAGGAGGTGCAGTATAGAGTAGAGTGTAGCTAGTTTCAAGTTTTACTTATGAAACGAAAAAAGTTAGATAAAGTATATATTTTTGGGGTGCAACACAAATATTATTCATATTACTGAAAGGGGAATCTCTAAAAATGAAAAAAGTCGGTTTATTTCTTTTAAGTTTTACATTATTAGCAACTTCAGTTTTTCCTGCTAGCATTGGCAAAGCTGCTGGGCCTTCCTTTCCATACAACGCAACATACCCTTATGGTTTAAGTTGCCAAGGATCTGATCAGTCTAGTGCAAGTTCCATGGTCATGAAGGAATACGAGACTTGGAAAAGTGCACGTGTTACATCAAACGGTGCTGGTGGTAATCTAAGAGTGCAAAGAGCTAGTAGTGATGGTTATGATACAGTATCTGAGGGCATCGGTTATGGTATGCTATTATCTGTTTTATGTGATGACAGAACAACCTTTGATGGATTGTGGAAATATGCAAAAGCGCATTTTAACGGTAACGGATTAATGGGTTGGCGTGTAGATAGTAACGGCAACTTTGTAGGTAGTGGTGGTTCTGGTGCGGCAACTGATGCTGAAGAAGATATGGCTCTTGCTCTCATTTTCGCAGATAAAAAATGGGGTGGCTACAGTTCTGATGCTAAAAGTTTAATAAATAATATGTTCAATCATGAAGTCGAAAAAGGATCTTATGTATTGAAGCCAGGTGATAGTTGGGGCGGTTCTAGTATTACAAACCCATCATATTTTGCACCTGCTTGGTATAGAGTGTTTGCAGAGTATACAGGCAACAACGAATGGATTAAGGTTGCAGACAAATGCTATGAAATCCTTAATAGTTGCAGAAACAGTTCAACTGGTCTTGTTCCTGACTGGTGTAACTCTTCTGGTGGAAGAACATCAAACGGTTATAATTTCTCTTATGACGCAATACGTACACCATGGAGAATAGCAATGGACTATAGTTGGTTTGGAAATGCTAATGCAAAATCTGTTTGTGATTCTATCAACAAGTTTTTCAAGAATGGTGGCGTTGCAAGTATTGGTGATGGTTACACCATTGATGGAAGCAAAACAAGTACAAACCATTCAACAACATTTATTGCATGTATTGCTGCTGGATCAATGGTTGGTACTGATGAATCCTTTGCAAAAGCAATGTATGAAGAAAACGTAAAAATATTTGATCCATGGTCTTCAGGATACTCATATTATGGCAACTGCTTAAGAATGATTTCTCTTTTATATACAAGCGGAAATTTCCCAAACTATTATAAATTCTCAGGGGAGTCTGCACCAACTAATACTCCTGTACCAACTAATACAAAAAGGCCTTCAAACTCACCTACAAATACCCCTACAAACACCCCTAACAATCAGTTTATTCCTGAAGATGTAAACAGGGACAGATCAGTAAACATGGCTGATGTAGTGGCTATAGCAACAGGTTTCAACAAAACAACAAATGATTCAGGATATAGAGAAGAATATGATGTCAACAGAGATGGATCTATCAACATGTCTGATGTTGTGCAATTAGCTTTAAAATTTAACATGACATATTAATCATTAGAAAAAAGCTTCTTCTATGGATTTGCCATGGAGGAAGCTTTTTTATTATAAATTTGCTTTATATCACGAGATATGCAAAAACCTCAGTCATTTGACTGAGGTTTTATGTGGCGCGCCTGGCACGACTCGAACGTGCGGCCAACCGCTTAGAAGGCGGTTGCTCTATCCACTGAGCTACAGGCGCATAATAATATATGTATTTTTATTGAAGCGGGTGATGGGAATCGAACCCACGCAATCAGCTTGGAAGGCTGATGTTCTACCATTGAACTACACCCGCATTTTTTATCTTAAGAGCCTCTCAGCCCGCCGACTTTTAATATTATACAAGTTCATAATTCATTTGTCAACACATTTTCAAAAACTTTTTTATGTTACAATAAAAAGATGACAAACATAATATTGGTTACATTTGCCATCTAATTAAATACGATTAATCTTACATTTATGTATTATTTGTTCGGATATGTTGCGGATGTATCCTTAATTAGCTTCACCCAAAGCCTTAATAACCGATCTTGCCAAAGCTTCTGCCGATCTTTGTCTGAAGTCCTCATTCAAAAGATTTGCTAGATCCTCGGGATTCGACATAAATGCTATTTCTGCTAAAGCTGCTGGCATCACTGTTGAATTAAGAACTACTAAGTCTGGTCGTTCAACTATTCCTCTGTCTTTTGTTTTCAATTCACTAACAAGATAATTCTGTATAATCTCGGCAAATCTTTTGCCTGTAAACCCTGAACTATTAGTACTATTTGGATAATATAACGTTTCAGTTCCATTGAATTTTGAATAGTATGAGTTGTTATGTATACACAAAAACAGTGTTGCATTCAGGTCATTAGCAAGATATGCTCTTTCATACAGTCCGACATAGCTATCATCTTCTCTAATCACATATGTATTGACCCCTGCTTCCTTTAGGATCTTGGCTACTCTCAAAGAAATATCAAGATTAAGATCCTTTTCAAGAACTCCTGAGCTTTCCGCTCCTGGCTCACTTCCACCATGACCTGGATCAATCACCACCATCTTTTCCCCTACTTTTGCAGGTTTTAAAAATGTAATCATTGTTTTTTGGAGAGATGGCATGAATGCTACATTGTAAACAAACTCACATTTAGCATTAAACCTTAGACTCGTAGTATTCGAAGAAGGATCATTAATTACTTCTATAGACTTCATATACTGATCATTAATTTCCATTACATCAGATTGCAAGTTTCCGAGGCTACTTAAAAATGTTATCGTATATGTTGTTTTATCTTCATTGTATGATCCTTTGTAGTACCTCTTTGGCTCTCTTCCACTATCAATAAGCTTTATATTCTTTAGTATCAATCCTACCCTATCACCAGTATCATCATATCTTAAACTCTTAACCTCAAGTGCATTAACAGTAACAACTAATTGATTATCTACTTCCTCGACTTTATATGTGGATTGTTGATTCAAATCCAAAACGATCCTTGCAGTTTTTTCATCAAACATAGCATATCTAATGCTCTTAACTACACTGCCGTAAGTATTAACTGAATTCACTTCCTTAGTAGTCACACCATTTGGAAAATCAATAAAAATCCTATCTGGTTCTGAAATAGCGGTTGCATTGTATCCTTTAAATTCTCCATCTATAACAATTTTCTCCTTATCTTCAAAAGAAGAATACTTGAAACTTAAATTGCCTATAGATGTAGAAATCGGAGTAGCAGTAGGCGTAGGAGTAACGGCTGAATTCTCAGATGTCACAGTTGATGTAGCAGCTATCGAAGTATTTGTTGGAGTATTAGTTGGCGTATTTGTCGGTGTATTTGTCGGTTTATTTGTAGGTGTATTTGTCGGTTTATTAGTCGGTGTATTTGTAGGTGAATGAGTTGGAGTCATGCTAACAGCTGTTATCGCTGATGTTGGCATATCTTCTCTATCATCATCTCCTCTGCTTGAAGAACCACTTGACTTAAACTTTAATATAACCGTATCATCTTGTCTTTCAACAAAATAACTATAATTTGCAATTACATCAACAACAACCCTAGCTACTTTTTCTTCAAATTGAGAAAACCTAACAGATTTAATCGCTCTAGTACTTATCTCAACCTTATCATTTATGTTCATTTTTGTATCAGCTAAATCAACAACCACCCTTTTCTTGTTGTTATCATCGATCTTAAATATGTTATGTGACTTATAATTATCAATATGTAAAACTACTTCATCATATCCTCCAGCTTTTGAGTATTCAATCTTATTGAGACTTGCCAAACCTGAACGTTTAACGACACTATCAATGGTTACAAGACTTTCTTTATTATTCCATCCTACCTTCAAATCTAGGTTTTCACCAACGAATCTCACAGGAATCATCGTTCGATTATTAATAATCTTTGCTGGAACATCCATCTCAACACTTTTATCATTTATATAAGCGTTTTTATCATTTACTTTTAAGACAACCTTTTTGTTCTTTAACGCAACGGTGACTTCTTTTTTCTTTTCATTCCAATTCACTTGGGCTCCGAGCTTTTCAAAAACGACTCTCGCTGGTACAAGAGTCCGATTATCTATTATGACTGGTGGTACATCGGTCTTCAAAACAGAGCCAGCTACATTCAGTTTAATAATCGAACCCTTATAATCATGTACTTTTCCATCATAATTCAATTTTATTGCAGCTGAAAAAGAATTAGAAGCTATTATCATTGATAATGCTGCTGACAAAAAAACCATCCCAATTTTTTTCATATAAACACCTCGCAAAAATTCATCATTTGTTAATTAAGGGATTTTAAGACTAATATGTTAATTATTTATGTGTCGCTCTTAAGGAGTAATTGAAGTATTACTTAGGCTATTCCTAGAAATGTTATAATATAATTATTTCGACGAAATATAATGTTTTCCCTTTATTGCAACAATATTTTTATATCCCTGTAACATAATTGTAATACAAATCAGGTTTTCAATAGTTACAAATTAGTTAAATTTTTGTAATTAACAAATAATTTTTAGAACCATACCTTTTATGGTATGGTTCTATTTGGGTTTGAAATAATACAGCCACAGAATTTTTGTCTGTATAACCCCATTTCCCTTGCACTTTGCTGTCCAATTCGAAAGCCAGGTCTAAAGTCTCTGTAATAAAAGCTTACACCATACTTCAATGCATACTTTTCGCCAAGCTCTTCTATAACATCATGTTTTTGATAAGGGCTTACAAGAAGTGTTGTTGTAAAAGCATCAAAACCATTCAAAGATGCATATAATGCAACTTTATCAAGTCTTGTTTCATAACAGAACGTACAACGTTCATCATTACTTCCCTTAAAATCAAGCCATTCCTGCTCCATAAAATCTTCACAATACTCTACATCAAAACCTTTTTTCTCAGAAAAAATTTTAACGTTTTCCATTCTAAGTTTGAACTCATCAATTGGATGAATGTTCGGATTGTAAAATATTCCCTTAAACTCTATATTTTCATCCATCAAAACGCTTGTTGGATATACTGAACATGGACCACAGCACATGTGTAATAGTAATTTCATACTTAAACTCCTAATATATTGTTTTTTTAATGTCTAGGAAATTATGGTGACCATAATTTACATCTTTATGTCAAAATGCTCATACGCGTTCTTTGTAGCCATTCTACCTCTAGGTGTCTTGTTTAGAAATCCAAGTTGCAGCAAGTAAGGCTCATATACATCTTCAATAGTCTCTGTTTCCTCTCCAATAGAAGCTGCAAGAGTATCCAACCCAACTGGACCTCCACCAAATTTATTTATGATAGAAAGCATCATATTTCTATCAACTCCATCAAGACCGAGTTTATCTATTTCTAGTGCATCAAGCCCCATGTTAGCAACATCCCTGCTTATATAGCCATCAGCTTTTACCTGTGCAAAGTCCCTAACCCTTTTTAATAGCCTGTTTGCAATTCTTGGAGTACCTCTAGACCTTGCAGCTATTTCATTTGCTCCGTCATTATCAATACCTATTCCTAAAATACCTGATGATCTTTTAACAATATGCATAAGCTCTTCTGCTGTGTACATTTCAAGTCTGTTTATTACACCAAATCTATCTCTCAACGGAGACGTCAGAAGCCCTGCACGCGTAGTAGCCCCAATTAGTGTGAACTTCGGTAAATCAAGTCTAATCGACCTTGCACTTGGACCCTTTCCAATTATAATATCAAGCGCATAATCCTCCATAGCTGGATATAGAATCTCTTCAACGCTTCTGTTTATCCTATGGATCTCGTCAATAAAAAGAACATCATAGTTACCCAAATTCGTAAGAATAGCCGCAAGGTCTCCAGGCTTTTCAATAGCAGGTCCTGATGTTATTCTTATATTGACTCCTAGTTCTTGTGCAATAATGCTAGCAAGTGTTGTCTTCCCTAGTCCTGGAGGACCATATAAAAGCACATGGTCTAAAGCTTCATTTCTTCTCTTTGCTGCTTCAATAAAAACAGAAAGGTTATCCTTTACCTTGTTTTGTCCAATATATTCACTTAACCTTTTAGGTCTGAGACTCGATTCATCATTGTCGTCAGAATGCATTTCACATCCAATTAGTCTTTCTTCCATGCTTTATCCTCCATTACAAATTAACCAATGAAATTTTTGAAATCGCCTTAATAATTGCAACTCCTAAGTTTACAATTATCCCTTCCAATCATGCTTTATCTCATAAGACTTTTGAGTGCATTTTTAACTGTTGTTTCAAGGTCACAATCCTCAGAATAAACTGAGCTTACCGCCTTTGTTGCTTCAAGTTGAGTATAACCTAGCACAATCAATGCACTGACTGCCTCAGATACAATCGAATCCTCTTTTACCGAGCTTGCAGCTGACTCTTTTTGACCAGTGAGGCCTGTTAACTGCTCTTTCTTTATCTTATCTTTGAGCTCAAGAATTATCCTTTGAGCCATCTTATTTCCTATCCCAGGAGCTTTTGTAAGAGTTTTTACATCATCTGTAATAACAGCAAGGCTGAACTTAGTACTTGGGACTGCTGAAATCACAGAAATAGCAGCCTTTGGTCCAACGCCTGAAACCGATATCAATAGCTCAAACAAGCTAAGCTCTTCTCTAGAAATAAACCCATAAAGGCTCATTATATCCTCTCTTACATAAAGATGAGTATATACCTTTACTTCATCGCCAACAGCTCCTGCTTTTTCAAGCGTTGTAATTGATGTAAATACTTTGTATCCAACACCATTTGTATCTATAACAATATAATCATTATGCTTATATTCTATTAAACCTTTAATAAACGCAAACATTTATGCTTCCTTTCAAGTATTTAAATTTTTAAAAGTGCATCTACTCTAAATGAATGTCCATGGCAAATAGCAACAGCTAAAGCGTCTGCCACATCATCTGGCTTCGGTACCTTCGGCAAATTTAAAATGAGCTTTACCATTTGCTGCACCTGAGCCTTTTCAGCTCTTCCATAACCTACAACAGATTGTTTAACCTGAAGAGGAGTATACTCATACACTTCTATTCCTTGCTTAGCAGCAGCAAGCAATGCAACTCCCCTACCATGTCCAACATTTAGTGCTGTTTTGATATTTTTATTAAAAAACAACTCTTCAACAGATACTGCATCTGGCCTGTATTTTAGAATTATTTCCTCAAGTCCGTTATTTAACTTTAAAAGCCTTGCAGGAAGCTGCTCAGATGCCTCAGTAGTAACTGCACCATAGTCTATAACCGAAAACTTGTTCCCTTCATATTTTACTATACCATAACCTGTTATTGCAAATCCAGGGTCAATACCCATTATTACCAATTGCTCCACAGCCCCTTCGATTTATTTAACTATGGATATTTTATCATTGTATATCGTTTTTGAATACAATATTTTAAATATAATTAAGTATACAATTCTATAAATTCTATACAATTCTACAATTTCTACAATTTCACATTTTCAAAGATCGTTGCATATTTATGCATTGTATTGTATAATATTATAGATAAATTTTAAATAAAGTTATAATTTGAGGAGGTAATATCATGAGTAAGAAAGAAAAGGTTATTCTTGCCTATTCTGGCGGATTAGATACATCAATTATTATACCATGGCTTATGGAAAACTATGATTACGAAGTTATTGCAATGGCAGCTGACGTTGGTCAGGGCGAAGAGCTTGACCCATTAAACGAAAAAGCAATAAAAACTGGTGCAAGCAAAATATACATTGAAGATTTAAAGGAAGAATTTATTACTGACTTTATATATCCTACATTAAAAGCAGGCGCAATCTACGAAGGAAAATATCTCCTTGGCACATCATTTGCAAGACCTATTATAGCAAAAAGAATGATCGAAATCGCTGAAAAAGAAGGCGCTACCGCTATTGCTCATGGCGCTACAGGAAAAGGTAACGACCAGGTTAGATTTGAGCTTACTGTAAAAGCTTTAGCTCCACACCTTAAGATAATAGCTCCATGGAGAATATGGGATATCAAGTCAAGAGAAGATGCTATAGACTACGCTAATGAGAGAAACATACCTATCCCAGTGTCCAAAAAAGACAATTACAGCATGGACAGGAACCTTTGGCACTTGAGCCATGAAGGATCCGACCTTGAAGATCCATGGAACGAGCCTCAATATGACAAAATGTTAAAGCTCATGGTTTCACCTGAAAAGGCACCAGATGCTGCAACATATGTTGAACTTTATTTTGAAAAGGGTATTCCAAAGAAGATAAATGGCATCGAATACAAGCCAATTCAGTTGTTGGAAGAGCTCAATAAAGTTGGCGGTGCTAACGGAGTTGGTATCGTTGATATGGTAGAAAACAGACTTGTTGGAATGAAATCAAGAGGAGTATATGAGACTCCTGGCGGAACAATCCTTTATGCTGCTCACAGAGAGCTTGAGCTCCTTTGTCTTGATAGAGATACACTCCACTACAAGGATATGCTCGCTCAAAGATTTGCTGAGCTTGTTTACTTTGGACAATGGTACACTCCATTGAGAGAAGCATTATCAGCATTTGTTGACAAAACTCAGGAAACTGTTACAGGAACAGTTAGAATGAAGTTGTATAAAGGCAACTGTATGTGTGCAGGTGCAAAATCCGATTATTCATTATACAGCGAAGAGATCGCAACATTCAGCAGAGATGAAGTTTATAACCAAAAAGATGCTGAAGGTTTCATAAACCTCTTTGGTCTTCCAATGAAGGTTAACGCTTTAATGAAGAAAAACTTAAAATAATTCAACTAAGACAGTATAGGAGTGTTGGTAATGAAGCTTTGGGGTGGTAGATTCCAAAAAAGTACTGATAAAATTGTTGATGATTTTAATTCATCGATAAGATTCGACTGCAGAATGTATAAGCAAGATATTCTTGGCAGTATTACTCATGCAAAAATGCTTGGAAAATGCGGTATTATTCCCCTTGAAGATTCCGAGCTTATACAAAAAACCCTCTCTGAAATTTTATCAGATATAGATAATGGACTGGTCGATTTCGAAATAGATGCCGAAGATATTCATATGAATATTGAGAAAATATTGATTGAAAGAATCGGAGATGTCGGCAAAAAGCTTCATACCGGAAGAAGCAGAAATGATCAGGTTGCACTTGATATCAGAATGTATGTAAAGAGTGAAATCATTGAAATTGAAAGCATGCTCAAATCACTTGGAGAAACGATAATTGAGCTTGGTGAAAATAATTTAGACACAATAATGCCAGGCTATACCCACTTACAAAGGGCACAGCCAATTACGCTTGCTCATCATCTGATGGCATATTTTCAAATGTTTAAAAGAGACATTGAAAGGCTTCGCGATTGCTATAAGAGAACAAACATCATGCCACTTGGTTCAGGAGCACTTGCTGGAACAACCTATCCTCTTGATAGACTCATGGTAGCTGCTGAGCTTGGCTTTGATTCTGTTACAGAAAACAGCCTTGATGGAGTTAGTGATAGAGATTTTGCAATCGAGCTTTCATCATGCCTCTCAATCGTTATGATGCATCTTAGCAGGTTTTCCGAAGAGATGATCCTTTGGTCATCTCATGAGTTCAGCTTCATCGAAATGGATGACGCTTACAGCACTGGAAGCAGCATTATGCCTCAGAAAAAAAACCCTGATGTTGCTGAGCTTGTTAGAGGCAAAACTGGCAGAGTTTATGGTAGTCTTGTTGCATTGCTGACAGTAATGAAGTCCCTCCCTCTCGCATACAACAAAGATATGCAAGAGGATAAGGAAGCCATTTTTGAAGCAATTGACACAGTCAAGCTTTGTATTCCAGTTTTCACAAAAATGCTCGCAACAATAAAAGTTAATAATGCTAATATGCTTAAAGCTGCTCAAGGTGGATTTACGAATGCTACTGACATAGCTGATTATCTCGTAAAGAAAGGTATTCCTTTCAGAACCGCTCATGAAATAATTGGAAAAATGGTGCTTTTCTGCATTCAAAACAATAAAGCTATTGACGATTTGACAATGGATGAGTTCAGCCAATTCTCAAGTTCAATTGAACAAGATATATATGAGGAAATCAGCTTAAAAAAATGTGTTTCAGAACGCAAACTTCCTGGAGGTCCTTCTAAGGAAAGCGTTCAAAACGCTATTAATTCAGCAAAGGCGTTTATAAAATCTAATTAATTAGATTGACACCAATCAAAATCGAAGGTTACTTGTGACAAAGACAAGTAACCTTTTCAATAACGTTTACATACATTTCCAGACATCAAAAAGAGATCCTTTCGAATCTCATATACTTCATAATTAAATTAAATTATTTAATTTACGCAACCCCCTTTAAAAAAATCTGGTATAAGGAAATATCCTTAGGACCTATTTCCTCTCAATTTTAAAGAGTTATAAACAGAACTTTTATGGCAGCCTGGCGATCATAGCATACAGCCTTAGATCCATGGCTTTGCGTCAATATCTTTCGATAAATTTGCCCTGTTTCATAAGCCTCTATTTATATCCCCTTATACCGAGTAGAAATAGGAGGTTTACGTACAATTATATTATAGCAATCCCTTAGAAAAATGTACATCTTCGTATTACGTCATATATGTTTATAATACTCAAACAATCGTTATTATTATAAACTGCATTCTTATATCAGCAACTTTCTTCGATTCTCTTTATTTTATCTCAACATATTAGTTTATCACCGTTACATACCCATGTCAATAATTACTAAACATTTTAAATAATATGTTATTAAACAGTATAATTCATCATATTTATTTCAAGCCAAACTTCTTTTCTGCTGACTCAACTGTTTGGGCTATTAAACAAAAAAAAGCTGTTCCTTGCCTTAAATGGCTGAGAACAGCTTTTCTATTGATCCCCTAAAGTGAGAATTAGTATTCAAAACCAAATTTCTTTGCTAGAATAATAACATCACTCATGTTTATAACTCCGTCACTATCTAAATCGCATCTAGCTTCAAATCTTTCATCTCCAAAGACTGAATTAAATCCTTTTGCTAAAATCATAACGTCTAACATATTAATTGTTTTGTCTTTGTTAACATCTTCAACCACAGACTCTGTGATATCAGGTGCAACAGAATCAAGGAATGATATGACCCATGCAAAAGGAGCATTCCAGTTAATTGTGATTTCATTAGTTGAATATGATTCAATATTATCAACATAGCATTTTTGTTGAGGTGTATCTGATGATACTAAATCCTTAATATAAGGATCATTACAATCCTTATTTGGGCCACCAGAAACTGCTCCTGGAGGAGGACCAGGGAATTTACTATTTACCTGATTTGCCCAGAAACGATGATGTGGATTCTCAAGTGGTCTTTCACCATATCCTGAAACATAGCACTTATCATTAGGATTACGTCCTAAAATATAGTCTATTGCTTCAACTGCAGCATTTATATACTTCGAATCCTTTGATATATCATATGCCAATCCCATTACTAATGCATCATTAAGAACAAATGAGTTTGAACCCCAAACATATAAACTTAATGGTGAACCATATCCCTCTTTAGTCTGATTTTTCATAAAAGAATCTGCTGCTGCAAGAACATTCTGTTTTGCTATTTTAAGATCAGCCTCTGGTAATTTGTTTGGTGCTACTACAAGTGACGCTGTTCCTAAACCAGATGTGGCCTGCCAGTCAAAACAACCCTCAATAGCACCTAGATTAGATGGCATTTTTAAGTAATATTGTGATTGCTTCATATAGTCAAGATATTCAGTTTTTCCAGTTGTAATAAAAAGCTCACAAGCTGCCCAATAGAAATCATCTTTGACATTATTATCGTCATAATTTCCACCACCTGAGCTCCCTTTTGGTGCAACAAAATACATTGTAGGATTTTCTAATGCTTTTGTCCAAGCAAGCTCAGCCGCTGCAAGGCACTTATCTGCATATGTCACATCCATTATTCTCCACAAACGTGACGCTTGTGCAGCTGAAGCAGCAAGATTCAAGGTAGCTGCTGTTGTTGGTGGGTACAAATAGCGTTTTTCCTTATCATCTCCTGGCGCAAGCCCTAACCCTGTCCACTTTTCGTCATTGATTTTATGATGAACCATACCTGCATTAGGGTATCCCTCAGGGATCTGCATCTTCATAAGAAAATCCATTTCCCATTTTGTTTCGTCAAGCATATCAGGTATTCCATTGTATTTTGCACTATCATAAATCGAAGGTGACTTGGTGTTTTCAGGAATAAGCATTTTTCCATCCCTGATTGTATTCATAGGTGCTCCAGTAACATATTTTGCTCTTTCATATTGATTCATCAATGTCCAAACTGAAATACCACCGTTAACAACATATTTTCCATGATCTCCTGCATCATACCATCCGCCTGTAACATCAAGGGAATAGTCGCCTGTATCTGGATAACACGCTCCGACGTCAGGTTTGTGACCTGCTGCACGTGCCCACTTTGAATCTTTACAGTAAGGCATTTCTATTGCTATACCACTTCTGTTGTGATAAAAATAAGCAAGAGCGTCATACTTCATTGTCTTATAAATATCATTACTTATATCAAATGGATGACTGTAGCTCTTTCCAGAAAAAAGCTTATAGTTTTTACCTGTTCCTTTGTATGAAGAGAAATCAATGATGTGAACATAGTCCCCTGATGAATGGTCATCCCCAAACACAGTAGAACTTCCTGTTGCAACTGCCACACCTTCCCCGTCCCTCAAATACCATCTTTGAGGCACAGTAGCTTTAGTTACGAAAGTCGCCTTTTTTTCGGAGTTTGGAAAATATCCTACCTGGTTCACTCTTATATCAGGTGTTGGTGCAACTGCTGGAGGTACTGTTGGAACAAAAGCATCATCCAGCAAATAGATATCATCAAAAGTAATTGTGTATGGCACCATTTCTTCATTTGCCATTCCTCCACCCATATGGAATGCAAATTCAACACCTTCAACATCTTTTTCTGTTCCCATAATAAATGTTTGGTCAATCGTGGATTCTTCACCAGCTATAAGTGAAATTGGCTTACTTTCATTTGACCAATACTCTGCATATGGTTCACCTGCATCACCAATTTTCGCATAAACCTGACAATCCACTATAGATTTAGCCTTAAACTTAACCTGATATGTATGTCCTTTCTGTAATACAAATCCTCTTTGTCTTAACTGTAAATCCCAGTTATTTTTACCTTGGTTTGTAACAGTAACAACATACTTTCCATCTACTACTTTCCCTGATCCTACTCCTGTATCACATTGAACAAACGACCATGGCGCTGGAGCCACGGCACTAAAATCACTATTTTGCAGGAGATTATCTGCAAAACATGTCGTCTTGACTGCTAAAACAGAAAACATTAGCAGTGCAAAAACAATAAACTTCTTTTTACTCATTTTTTTACCTCCCATAATAATAATAGAAAAAATATTAACAAAACCGAATCGGCTTTTGTTGTCTCTCTAAGGTAATTCCATAAAAACAACTAGTCAACTGGCGATTTCAAAAATACCGATTTTAGTACTTTTCACCATTAAAAAATTGTCCAAGGAAATTTTTGAAATCGCTTATCTCGTCGTGATAATTATGGTGTCTGCATTAGACGATAAATATTTTCAACATCATTCTTGTCCAACTTTGCAAACCCACCGATTTTACCCTGACGACCATTTCCATAACATGCTGTATTAGCCATGTATATAATATCTTCCTCTTTTGCACCAAGCTCTGCAAGGCTTGATGGCATGCCAATAGACTTAAAAAACTGCTTAAGAGCTTCAATTCCAGCTCTCGCAGTATTTTCTGGATTCTCATAATCCATCTGGCATCCCCACACTCTTACTGCAAGCTGGGCAAATCTATTAATATCATACTTTATATTATATATCATCCATGCAGGAATAACAACTGCTAGACCAGCTCCATGCGCACAATCGTACATTGCAGAAAGCTCGTGTTCAATATCATGGCTTGCCCAATCCTGCACTCTGCCTACTCCACAAGAATTATTATGTGCCATCATACCTGCCCACATTATATTCGCTTGGGCATCGTAGTTGCTTGGATCCTTTATTACACGAGGTCCCTCCTGTATCATAGTCAACAATAATGCTTCGATCATCCTGTCTGTAACATTGACTTCTTTAGTCGTAGTAAAGTATCGTTCGAACAAATGAGCCATTATATCAGTTATGCCACATGCTATTTGAAATGTAGACAAAGTCTCAGTCAAAGCAGGATTCAGTATTGAAAACGCTGGTCTTAAGGCTTCTCCTGATGCCCCTCGTTTAAACATTCCATTTTCATGAGTTATAACCGAATCAGGGGAGCCTTCGCTTCCAGCAGCTGAAATAGTTAGGATCGTACCAATAGGCAAAGCCTTAGTTATCGCCTTACCTTTATAAAACTCCCAAAAATCGCCCTCATATAAAGCACCTGCAGCAATTGCTTTTGCTGAATCAATTGTGCTACCTCCACCTACAGCAAGTACAAAATCGACTTTTTCTTTTCTACATAAATCAATACCTTCATAGACCAAGCCGCTTCTCGGATTTGGCTTTACCCCACCAAGCTCGATAAACTCAATGCCTTCTTCTTTTAATGAGTTCTTCACTCTATCTAAAAGGCCTGAACGTACAATTGAGCCTCCTCCATAATGTATCAGCACTTTACTTCCACCGAAACGTCTTACATATTTACCAGTTTTATTTTCCTCTTCCCTTCCGAATACAAAATAAGTAGGACTATAAAACGTAAAATTCTCCATAGTGTTCTCCTTTGCCTATATTAAATAAATTATTAATCTTACACTTAGCAATAGATAAATGTAAGATTAATCATATTTAATATTTTAACATTTTCCATATGGACTGTCTAATTCTGCTTCAACTTTTGCAACAGCATCCTCAAGTGACATCCCTGAAAAATCCTGTGCACATATAAGTCTTCCCGACTTTTTATCATTAATAAACGCCCCAATTACAATACCTGGTATTGCACTTTCTGGAGAATTTGTCGCATTAGGTCCACCAAGATCGGTTCTGCACCAACCTGGGTCTGTAAGATTAATCATGACATCTGTACCTTCAAGCTTCGAACCGATATCTATGGTAATTTTGTCCAACGCTGCTTTACTTGCAGAATAGCCTGCCTGTTCGGGTTCAAGCCTAATACCACTTGTAGTATTTACAACTCTGCCAAATCCACGCTTTATCATTTTGGGTAAATAATGATAACAAATCATCGCTTGTGCAATAGTGTTTACTACAAAGCTTTCCTGAAAATCAGAAATTGGTGTACTGAAATAATCTTTTCTGTAAGCAATCTGAATTGCTGCATTATTAATCACAATATCTATTTGTGTTCCATTATCATCTATTTCCTTTAGCATAGTCTCTATATCTTCAAGCTTACTAAACTCCGCAGCTACCGAGTATGCCTCAACCCCAAGAGCTTTTACTTCCTCCAAAACCTTTTTGTTGTTTTCTAATCGTCTACTATGCAAAACAAGATTACATCCTTGCTGAGCCATAACCTTAGCCGTGAGGTATCCAAGCCCTCTACTTGCACCTGTAATGAGTGCCCATTTCCCTTTTACATTTATCATAAAAATCTCCTTTTACCAGTCCTTGATCCAAGTCTTGGAGACCCCAAATTTCCTGGTCAACTATAAACCTCCAGCTGACCAGGAATTTTTAGGAATCACCTTATACACTTATTCTTTTATCTATATCACTTATACTTTTACCTATGTTAAATATATATCAATTATACTTTAATGATGCCTTCGCATTTTCCAAGGTGTTTATTACTCTATCACACCATTCATCGAATTCTTTATCCTCAACCTGATATTCCTTATTTGATAGAACATGACTAATTGTACTTTCGATACCCTTGTTAAATCTGACAGTTGCCTTAAAATCAGGCACAACACTTTTTAACTTACTATTATCAAAAACCACTGAGTTTGACTTATCTCCAATTAAACTACCTGTAAGATCATAGTTGCTCACAGATGCTAAAAAATCAGAAGCTACATAATAAGGTTTAAAGTCAACACCAAGACAACGAGCGATAGTCATGTAAATCTGATTCCAAGTAAGAGTTTCATCTGAAGTAATCTGAAATGATTCACCGATTGCGTGGATGTTACCCATTAGTCCGATGAAGCCATTTGCAAAATCGCTGTTATGTGTCATTGTCCAGAAAGAAGTACCATCACCGTGAATAATGACAGGCTTACCATCAATCATGCGCTTTAAAACCTGCCAACTTCCTTTGCTTCCATGAACCCCTAGCGGAACAGAACGTTCATCGTAGGTATGGCTAGGTCTTACAATTGTAACTGGAAAATTGTTTTCCCTGTACATTTTCATTAAAAAGTCTTCACAGGCAATTTTATTCCTTGAGTATTCCCAATATGGATTTGCTAGGGGTGTTCCCTCACTTATTTTGTAATTGGAAAGTGGCTTCTGATATGCTGAAGCAGAACTTATATAAATATACTGACGTGTCTTATCTTTAAACAACCGATAATCACGTTCAACCTGCGAAGGAACAAAGCCAATGAAATCACAAACAACATCAAAATCCAAATCCTTTAATTTCTCAGCAGTGTCTTTTTCATCACTAATATCAGCAATGATACTCTTAACATTTTTAGGTAATATAAAATTACGCTTACCTCTATTAAGAACATAAAGCTCACAATCTGTTTGAGACAGCTTTTTAGAAATTGCACTACTGATTATTCCAGTCCCACCTATGAACAAAGCTCTCATAACTACCTCTTATTACATATATTTATAATAGAATTGTAGCAATATTATAAAAAAACAGCTATAATAGAACTATATAAAAATAGTAAAAATCTATCCTATAGGAGTTATGTAATGAAGCTTCTTTTCGAGGAAAATAATATACTGAATTCACCAATTGAGTGTTTTCTATTTGACAGCGAAAATAACAGTTTTCCTGTTAAGCCGCATTGGCATTATTTTATGGAAATAATATATATGATTGAAGGTAATGCACAGATGTGTTCAGGCGAAAATAGTTATTATTTAAAGTCTGGAGACATGATTATTTTTCATCCAAAAGCAGTACATTCAATATATCCAACAGATAGCAACTTTATAAAATATGCTGTTTTTAAGTTTGATATAAACAGACTTAACCTCACCCCAAGCTATGCACCAAAGCTTAGAAGCATATTCAGAAAAGCTGAAAAAAATAGTGCAAATATATTTTTCCCATGCGAAATAATTTTCGACTTTGACGCAGAAAACACCTTTATTGATTGTATTAATGAAATAAATAACAAAAAGTACGGCTATGACCTTGTAATTGAATCAAAGATTTATACTCTGCTGACAAAAATTCTTAGGCATTGGCAAGATCAGGGTTTTTCTATAGATAACAGCACCTTTGTTGATGATACGCGAAATGATATTTATAATATAACAGAATACATAGATACTCACTCAGGAGAAGACCTCCTGGTTTCAAACATAGTAAACAAGTGCAATATGAGCTACTCATTTTTCGCTAAAAAATTTAAGGCTGTTTACGGAAAAACATGCAAGGAATATATTGAATATATACGTATCTGCAAAGTTCAGGATTTCCTGAAGTTTACGGATTTTGACCTGAATTATATCAGTCAGGAAACAGGATTTTCAGATTGCAGCCATATGATTAAATGCTTTAAAAAGCATCATGGCATTACACCCAAACAATTTAGAATGAAAATCGGAGGACATTAAATGGCTTTAAGAAACCTTAGACAATTAGATGACGAAATTTTTAGAAAAACAGCTAGAGAAGTAAGTGTTATCGATAATAGGATATTAACATTCCTTGATGACTTGGTAGAAACAATGAAACATGAGAACGCTATAGGACTTGCTGCTACACATGTAGGAGTTCTCAAAAGAATAGTTGTTGCTGATATTGGAGAAGGTCTAATAGAACTTATAAATCCCAAAATAACAAGCGAATCTGGGGAGCAGATAGGTCAAGAAGGTTCTGTAAGCTTACCTGGAAGATATGGCAATGTTAAAAGGCCTCAAAACATTGTAGTAGAAGGCTTAAATCGCAAAGGCGAAAAAATTGTTATAAATGCAGAAGGACTTTTAGCAAGAGTGTTATGCCATGAGATAGACCATTTAGATGGCGTAATTTTTACAGATAAAGTGATTGGATCAGCCATATAATCACCGTTCTTTTACCAATCTATATTCTTTTGCTATTTCTTCGTTCATTAAAATCACGCTACTTTTCCAAATCTTATTTTGATGAAGCAATTTTTTATAAATAGCATCTTTAAGTGGCTGTAACCATTCTATTTTGTGTCCTTTTATAATCAGAATAAATTTAAATACAGCCTTTTCTTTGTTAATATTTATCAATGTCTCTGTGATTTCATCATAATGGTTTCTCTTTAAAACAGCAGATAAATACATATTGAATGAATGTAGAAACTTGTCCGATATTTCATTTAGAAAGGTTTCAAATTTTTCTTTATTTTCCGGCGTAGGTTGTGGTGAGCTTGACTTTGCCTCGACAAAATAAATCTCATCTTCTTTTAATGCAACTAAAAATTCAACTGTTTTTATCCCTTCACCAATAGTCTTTTGTAATTTAGAATTTTCAATCCTAAATACCCGTTCTTTTTCAAATTCAAAAAACATTTTTGACTCTTCTATCTGTATCATGACCCCATCTCCATTTTTATTTCATCCTTATAAAGCTGAATAAAAGTATCGCGAATAGTATTTATCTCCAAATTTTTAAACTTGGAACTACTTTCACATTTAACCCCATGTTCTGTTTTATATAGTGAATGAAATTGGACTTTTCCCTTTTCGTTTGATTTAATATCAAAATATTTCGAGAGAGTATAGTCATGGGTAGAAATAAAAATCTGAACGCCGCTCTCTTGAATTTCCAGAAGCATATCTACAATCAGGGGAATATGCAATGGATTAATGTTTGCTTCTGGTTCATCCCAGAACAAAACTGACCCTTTTTCAAGGGTGCCGTTTTTCATCAATTGCCAAAGTAAAGCTATTTTTCGAATCCCCTCTGCTACAAGATTAAACTCAACCTTGGAATTCCCATATTTTAAGTAAAATTTATCTTTTGGTGCATCAAAGAAAACTTTACCTTCAATAATTTTTTCAAGTCTGTTGAGTTGAGGCTTTTTACTCATCGAGTCACGTCCAGCTGAGATATCAACTTTAGCTGAATGTATTATATCAATATACGTATCATCAAATTCAACATTGCTTTTTTCATTAGCTGAAATAATGTTATACGAATTTGACAGTATTTCTTTAGCTGGAATAAATGTGCTTTCTAAATTACCAAATTCTTTTTCCCAGCTTTGTTCATTTTTTACTTCAGCTTCCCATTTATTTGTTTTTGTACTGAAATTAATCGATACACTTTTAATCAAATTATTTTTCAAAGCATGAATTTTTACTGTTGAACTTGATGTGCCTGGTTTTCTATTCACAAGCCTTCCAATTTTAAAATCGTCTGGTCTAAATGTATTAACAATTTTTTGCGAAAATGAAACCTTTGGGTTTACAGCTTTACATGCGGAATAAATAAGCTTCATCAAATGTGTCTTACCAGTTCCATTTTCCCCAATAAGGATATTAATACCTTCACAGAAATCAATACTCTCTTGTTCGAATACTGTAAAATTAGATAAATCTATTTTTTGTATGCCCATATAATAGCACCTTCCTTCAATTTACATCATTAAATATTTGCAAGTACTTCAGGCTTTGAAATGCATAAACCTTTCCAGTGTCAAATAGCTAACCAGCAATTATTATATCACATTTAGTATTACAAAAAAAATAGATTCATACGAATCTATTTTTAGAAATAATATATAATACTCAAACTTCGCACATAAAAAAGAAGTCTGAACCTTGAAAAATCAATAACTTTGACCATAAAGCATGGCAAAATCCTCAAAAATATGGTAAAATATTATCGACTAAAACAATACAAAATTACCAATTAAAGAGGATTAGCCATATGAATATTTTATCAGATAATTCCAATGAAGAAA